>Ga0154567_112_pt1 | contig 252268 bp, 240 predicted proteins | sample RifGroF2_FD_105710 | JGI IMG/M metagenome (GOLD analysis project Ga0154567, IMG submission 105710) | Nitrospirae bacterium GWF2_44_13
TGGGCGATGCCTCCTGTCAAGGTTCCTACGGCTTCCATCTTTTGGGATTGCTGCAACTGGGCTTCAAGTTTGCGGTGTTCTGTGATGTCTCTTGCCATATCTACAACACTGATTACTTTTCCTTCAGCATCTTTTATGGGAACAGCCCTGACATCCCATAATCTGCCGTCGGGAAAGGATATAGTCGCATTTTCTGTTTCTCCTGTACGGAAACTCCTTTCCACAGGACAAACATCACAAGGGGCCTTATGGTTATGCCATATGTGATAACACAACTGTCCTGTCAGTTCAGGGATGCTCTTACCCAAACCAACTGCTGCGCCTTCATTGGCCCATATCACCTTCATATCAGGAGACAGCAGAATCAGCGTATCAGGAATAGCATTCAGAAGCGCATTAAATTCCTGTGAGAGTTTCCTGAATTTGCCCTCGCTTTCGCACAAGGCTGTCTCCCCCTGCTTACGCTCGGTAATGTCCTCCCCTGAACTTAAAGTGCCGGTAATCTTCCCTGTCTCATCTCTCAGCATGGCATTGTGCCATGCAATAATCCTCTCTTTGCCGTCTTTGGTTAAAACGGGATTTTCATAATACTCAAGAAGGCAGTTATCTCCTGTAATAAGTTTTGCAAAAACCGTTTTTACCTCAGTCCTGATTTTTTCCTGTACAAAATTATCGAACCAGTTCTTTCCGACAACTTCGGTTTCATCGTCATATCCAAGAATCTCACACCCCTTTTTGTTTATAAGAGTTACTTTCTGGTCAGCGTCAATAGCCACAAGCATGACCCCAGCAATATCAAGATACAACTGTGCCTTGTCTCTCTCTTTTTTAAATATGTTCTCCATCTTTTTGCGTTCAGTTATATCACGGGCTATAACCTGAGCGCCCGGCTTGCCCAGATAAATAAAAGGAGCTGCAGCCACTTCAACATCCACAGAACTTCCGTCAAGACGAAGATACTTTTCCTCAAGAACGGGGACTTCAGCCCTTTCTTCTTTCAGTATTCTTATTCTCTCTTTTACTATGCCCCTGAAATCAGGATGCATCAATTCCAGCACTGGTTTGCCTATAAGCTCTTCGGAGCTCGTTGCTCCGAAAAGCTTAACTCCCGCAGGATTTATAAATGCAATCCTGCCTTCACTTTGAATAAAGATTGCATCAGGGGAAATATCCACGAGACTGCGGTAACGTTCCTCGCTGTCCTTCAAATCCGGCGCTGCCTGCCTGCGTGCGACAATTTCAGCTTTAACTTTTCTCCACCTGCGCAGAGAAAAAACAACAAGGCCCACTGCCACTATTATAAATGCACTTACAAACTCGTTAGTATCCCAGCCATAATTTTTTTGGAGCCATCCTTCTAAAAGTTCAAATGCTTTAAAATTGAATTCAGCTAAAAACAAAAAAACAGAGACAATAGAGATTATAAACAGGTCTTTGATTGCGCTTGAGTCTTTAGTTGAATTTTTTTCTTTCACAAATAAAGGATAGCAAAAAAAGAGACAAGCTGCAAGGGATAAAATACAAATTATGTACCTTTTAAAAAATGATATAATGAAACATGCATGTTTACATGAATAACAGTCTTGTTCCTGAATCTGAAGCAAAAATCTCTGTTTTTGACCACGGGTTTCTTTACGGCGACGGCATATACGAGACCATGCGCGCTTACGAAGGCGTTGTCTTCATGCTTGATGAGCACATCCGGAGGCTGTATCGTTCAGCATCTCTTATACGGCTTACCATTCCTAAAAGCGCGGCAGAGATAAAGCCGGCAATACATAAAACACTTAGGGCAAATTCTTTGAAGAATGCATACATAAGGCTTACAATTTCAAGGGGCTTCGGCAAGATAGGGCTTGACCCCGCGCTCTGCGAGAAACCTACCTTTGTAATAGTGACGAATGAGTTCAAGGATTATCCCGATTCTTTCTATAAAAAAGGCGTAAGGCTCATCATCTCCTCTGTGAAAAGAAATCTCAAGGAAGCGCTTAATCCGCAAATAAAATCACTTAATTTCCTGAACAACATCCTTGCAAAGATTGAGGCAAAGAAAAAAAATGCCTACGAGGCGCTAATGTTGAATTCGCAGGGATATCTTACCGAAGGAACTATATGCAATATCTTTTTTGTGCTGAAAGAGAAGAATAAAGCGGTTTTATGCACGCCTTCTCTTGACTGCGGGATTCTTGACGGCATTACGCGGAATATAGTCTTAGAACTGGCCCAAAAAAGCGGCATAAAAACAAAAGAAGGCAGATTTAAGAAAGAAGACATATACAGAGCCTCAGAAGTTTTCATCACTAATACAACGATGGAGATTATGCCTGTATGTAAGGTTGATTCAGCCAATTTTAAAGTAGGAGCTATCACAAAACTGCTTCATGAAGCATATAAAGAAAGGGTCAAAGGGTATTTAGCAAAAGCGGTCTGAGAAACACTTCAAAAGAATGCTACAGGCGTTTTATTGCCCTAATATCTGAAATCAACTACCCGAATCGTACAGTACGCTAAGGGGACTCACTGGATTGTATTGTTATAGCAATCATTATTCAGATAATTCAATCACGTTGCTCGGAGAATATTCTGGTAAAGTTATAGTTTCATTTTTATCAGCAATGAATTGATATAATTTCGTCCTAAGATATTCGTTTAAAGAGTACCTCATGGTATCTCTAGCATAGTTTTCGACCACAAACTGAACTTTCGATTCGGCTTTTTTTGTTGTGAAAGCTGGTATGTACTTTAGTTTCTGTCTATAAGTAACAGACAATGTCAGTGTATATTCCCCTGGTTCAATTTGGATTTTGTCCATAATATTTGTACAAGCATCATTAATGGCACTAGTAGTATCAGCAATGTATTGTTTGGAAACAGCCTGATCATCAGTATCAAGAAAATTGTTAAACCTCTCTTTAAATTTAAACAGCTTTTGCTGAAATTTTTGAAATTCTTGTCTAGTAGCCTCAGCATATGATAAATGTTCACATATATAAACTTGTCTTTGCGGTACATTTTCTGGAACGAAGGTTAATGGACTTGAAGAGTGAAAACTAAACTGATACAACCCATCCGCAGTTCTGTATTTTTCACCTATTTGAGCAACCCTTAAAACAAAATTCTTAGTTGAACCATTTTCTTTTGTAAGAGTTGCCTGTATATCTTTAATCAATGCACCAGTGTCATGAGCAACTAAAACAGCATTTGAATATAAGGACTCACCAGTTTCTAAAATTCTGAAAAATACCTCTCGTGTAAGGACAATTTCTAGAGTTGATTTTCGAAAAGCCTTAAAAATTCCCTCTAAAAATTTAAATATTGTAAGTAATAAGCTGGCAACAAATGCAAAAATTATCATCCAATTGGGTAGATTCTGTGGGGCAGGATCTGGTGTGCTCATAATAGCCTCCCTATCAAATCACCAACTGAGACGACTTTAGAGATCGATATATTAAGATTTTGGCTCTCATTTAACTCTGCTGACCATTCTCCTGGAATTTCCTCGGTGATTTCCTTGATCTCAGGCTGAAGTTGTGCAAGTAACCCCGCTAAGTTTCGAGTAACTCCACTTGGCGTGACTTCCTTTCTTGTCCTTTTCTTGACCTCTCTAAATCGCTCACCTAAATATTTATTGCCTGATTGGGAGCATACTACCCTAAGTTGACCCTTGGGGCATAAAATAGGTTCGGGAAACCCCATTTCCTTTAATTTTGAATCATCTATCACGGAAAAGACGTTGACGATTTCATCAAGCCTTAAAGACTCGCTTGAAGAAAAAATAATTAACCTATCATTAAGTATAGCTTCAACCTTCCCTATAGTTTCCACTATTAAACCCTCCATTCATTGCTATAACAATGATTCTATCATTTTACCTTTTTCTAATTTCATATAGAAAAATTAACACGTTGCCCTGTTTTAAATCAAGCGGTACAAAAGAAGTGGACACAAACTGGACACATGAAAAAAAAGGGGGTTACAGCAAAACTCTGTAACCCCTTGATTTTGTTAAGTGAGCCGTGCAGGATTCGAACCTGCGACCCGCTGATTAAGAGTCAGCTGCTCTACCAACTGAGCTAACGGCCCGTTATATATGGCGCGCCTGAGAGGATTCGAACCTCCGACCCTCGGCTCCGGAGGCCGATGCTCTAATCCACTGAGCTACAGGCGCATACATAAAAGGTAAAAATTGGGGTGAGTGAGGGGACTTGAACCCCCAGCCCTTGGAGCCACAGTCCAATGCTCTAACCATTGAGCTACACTCACCGATTTACAACAGTGCAAGTGAAAGTGTCAGTTAATAGTAAAACAAAAAAAACATTTTCAGTCAAATTCAACTGCACTGATAACTTACACTTCTCACTGCAAATTTTGCAACGCAAAATTTGCTTGGCGCGCCTGAAGGGATTCGAACCCCTGACCCACTGCTTAGAAGGCAGTTGCTCTATCCGACTGAGCTACAGGCGCATATGGTCGGGGCGAGAGGATTCGAACCTCCGGCATCCTGCTCCCAAGGCAGGCGCGCTACCAGGCTGCGCTACGCCCCGAAAAAAAATAAAAGTTAAAAGTTAAAAGTTTTTTAATTTCTTCAACTTATAACTTTCAACTTATAACTTTCAAGTTTAAATTTTAATACTTCAAAATGTCCAGATAATCAGCGATATCTTTCTCGTCTTCGCCTCTCGCATTCAGCTTTCTCTGGCTCAGGTCACTCATCGCCTTGCTTTTGGTGCCTTTATACAAAGGGTCCATCTCTATTGCCTTTGTTATGGCTAATGAGGCATCCCCGTATCTGCCTTTCGCATTATAACAGAGCGCAAGCCCGTAATATGAAGGATAGAAATCCGTCATCCTCTTCAGCGCTTCCTTATACGCATTTATTGCATCATCATATTTCCCGAGCCTGTAATATACCTTGGCAAGATTGTAATATGCCTTCTCAGGACTCCTGTATATGAGGTTTGCAAGCGCCTTTTTATAGGATTCAATCGCCTCATTAAACTTCTTGCTTTTCTCGTATGCAAAACCGAGATTATTATGAGCCTCTGCAAAATCAGGGTCAATATTTACAGCCTTCTGAAAGAAATCTATCGCCTTTGGATAATCTTCAAATTTCAGAAGGTATATTATCCCGATTGCATTAAGCACTTCCTTGTCCTCAGGATTAAGCTCATAGGCTTTTCTAAATTCAATAAATGCAGGCTGAACATTATTTTCGTTAAGATATGAAACGCCGAGCTTAAAATGGGCAGTCGCCTTATTTGTGTTCTCTATGCTTGCCGTTGCACAGGAACTGATAAAAATAGCCATAACTAATATCATCAGTTTTTTCATCGCAGTTATTTTACCATAAAACTCAAGATAATTTTTCTAAAGCTTCTTTTGTAATCTTATATGTTTCATCCCATATAAGATTTTTAACGTCAATCTCAAACCCGTCCTGAAGAAACCTCACCCTCTTGCCGATAATATTATACAGCCCGAGTATCTTCTCTCCTGAAACCCCTGTATTTTTTGAGAAAGTCACATGTACCCTTCCGCTCGTATCCGTGATATCAGCAATAAACAGTTTCTTTGCCATTATTTTAAGCCTCATTACATCACAAAGATTTTGAACCTCTGAAGGCATATGCCCGAAACGGTCAGTCAGTTCTTCTATCAGGGCATCAAGGCCTTCATGGTTCTTTGCCGATGCTATCTTTCTGTAAATGCCCAGCCTCAGCGTAACGTCTTCAATAAACTCCTCGGGAATAAATGCCGAGACTTTAAGGCTTATGCGCGGCTCTATTTCTTCTTCAGTCTTTATCCCTCTTAGTTCGGAAACTGCGCTTTCAAGCATTTCTATATACATATCAAATCCCACTGCATGTATGTGGCCGGACTGCTCATGGCCCAGCAGATTCCCTGTCCCCCGTATCTCAAGGTCTTTCACCGCAAGCCTGAACCCTGCGCCGAGATAATTCATATCCTGAATAGCCTGAAGCCTTTTTTTTGCCTCATCCGTCAGAATATCTTCGCCGGGGATAAGAAAATATGCGTAGGCCCTGACATTGCTTCTGCCGACGCGGCCTTTCAGCTGATAAAGGTCTGCGAGTCCAATCATGTCTGCCCTGTCTATAATTATCGTGTTTGCATCGGGTATATCAAGCCCGGAGCCTATGATAGTTGTCGAGACAAGGACATCTATCTCTTTATTTATGAAGCTCTGCATTATCCTTTCAAGCTCCCTCTCATGCATCCGGCCGTGAGCAACAGAAACCCTTGCTTCCGGCGCAAGCTGCCTGACGCGAGTGAAAACCTTTTCCATGCCATTAATCCTGTTATGTACAAAATATACCTGCCCTCCCCTCTCAATCTCTCTTTCTATCGCACTGTGTATAAGCTCGTCATTGAATGCTGAGACTACGCCCTTTACCGCAAGCCTTTCCTCCGGCGGCGTCTCGATAAGGCTCATCCCTCTTATGCCTGACAGCGCCATATTAAGCGTCCTCGGTATCGGAGTTGCGCTCAGGGTCAGCACATCAACCCCCTTTTTGATATCTTTGATTTTCTCCTTCTGTGCAACGCCGAAACGGTGCTCTTCATCAATTATCAGCAGGCCGAGGTTATGAAAACCGATACCTTTTCTTAACAGAGTGTGGGTTCCTATCAGGATGTCAATCTCTCCTTTTGCAGCCCTGCGGATAGTTTCTGCCTGCTCTTTTTTTGATTTGAATCTGCTCAGATAATCCACTGTAACAGGAAACGCGGAGAACCTCTGACTGAAAGTCCTGTAATGCTGGTCGCATAAGAGTGTCGTGGGGACGAGAACAGCAACCTGCCTGTTGTCATAAACTGCTTTGAATGCCGCCCTCATGGCAACCTCTGTCTTTCCGTAACCTACATCTCCGCACAGAAGCCTGTCCATCGGCTCTTCCGACTCCATGGCAGCCTTAATCTCTTCAATTGCCCTTATCTGATCGGGCGTTTCGTCATAAAGGAAAAAATTATCAAATTCACTGTGCAGTTCTGAATCTGCGCTGAATGAAAACCCTCTTGCAACCTGTCTTTCCGCATAGAGTTTAAGGAGTTTCTCCGCCATCTCTTTTATCCTCTTGCCAGCCTTCTCCTTAGTCTTCTGCCACGTCTTTCCACCGAGCCTGTCTATCTTAGGAAGAATGCCCTCTTCGGCATGATACTTACTTATCCTCTCTATCCCGTAAAGCGGAAGATAAAGCCTGTCGCCTCCTGAATACTCCAGAACCATAAGGTCGCCCTCATAGCCTTCTATTGTCTGCCTTACAAGGCCCGTGAACTTCCCGATTCCATGGTCCCTGTGAACAATAAAATCTCCTGGAGACAGGTCATCCAGTGATACAAGAAGCCCTGACACTTTTGATTTTTTTATCGGCCTGAATGCAGGCCTTTCGCCGAAGATTTCTTTTTCGGTAAGGATTAGAAATCCCGGAAGAAAAAATCCTGATGACAGCTCTCCGACAGTTATTGATATATTCCCTTCATATTCAGCGATGTTTTCTTTCGCAACAAGAGGCGCAATAACCTCGTTATTCATAAAAATATCTCTCAGCCTCTCAGCCTGCCCTTTTGATGCCGCAACCATAACCGCCCTGTTATCCTTTGTTAATGCTTTAACTGCATCAGAAAGCTCATAAATGGATTTTCTCTCATTGTGGTATATGCCGTAACCGGCCAATGAAAGAAGACCTGCATCAATGACTTTGCCTTCCTTCAAATCCCCCCTTCCCCCCTTTTGTAAAGGGGGGTGAGGGGGGATTACTGAATGTGGTATCGTTGGAAAAGAAAATTTTGAAAGCATAACGGCGCCTTCAGGAAAATCACATGGATGGTGAATGGAATCAGAGTAAAAACAATTCACATCTTTAAATACTGCGAAGATGTTCCCTGCCTCTGAATGTTCCACTGAAGGCAGGACAGCAAATTCTTCAATCTTTCTTATTGATTTCTGTGTGCTTACATCAAACATCTTTATTGTCTCAATTACATCTCCGAAAAACTCTGCTCTCAGCGGATTTTCTCCTGTTGAAGGGAATATGTCAAAAAGCCACCCCCTGCGGCTGAACTCTCCGTGTTCAACAACTATAGGGACCTGTTTGTATCCGAGATTAACCAGCTTTTGCTCCAGCACGTCTCTGCTGATTTCAAGATGCTGCTTCAGTATCAGAGCGCTGTTTTTTAACTCGCTCACCCCGCAAAGCGGAGCTTTCGCTGCATCATTTGACGTTACAACAGAATCGCCATCTCTGAATCTGTAAACTACATCCACCCTTTTTCCGAATGCGCCAGGGCCGTCAGGCTCAAGAAGAAAGAAAAGGCCGTTCGTCTCATTTAGGTGAAGAACAGACCTGAAAAACAATATATCCCTGTACAAAGCCTCTGCGGTTTCCTCTGTTGCTTCAACCATAGTAAACGGCTTCTCCTGCATTGCAAGAAAAAGCGCCATGGAAGAACCGCTGAGGTTATAGATGCGGGAAGAAGGCGGAATACTTTTTATTCTATCTAAAAAAGGCGTGAAATCCATCTCTGAGCTTACAGCTTTTTTATTTTCTCAATTAACTTTGTAGTAGATATACCCTTGACATAAGGAAGGCTGCGGGTCTCCTTTGCAATATCAGAACCTACAATATCTTCTTTCTTCCAGTCACCGCCCTTGACAAGGACATCGGGCTTGAGCAGTTTAATCAGTTCATAAGGCGTTTCTTCATCAAACAAGGTTACATAATCCACCATCTCAAGAGAAGACAAAATCTCTGCCCTATGGCCTTCTGGATTAACAGGCCTTCCGGGTTTTATCTTGGAGACGGATTTGTCTGAATTCAAACCAATAACCAGAACATCTCCAAGCGCCTTTGCATCCCTGAGATACCTCACATGGCCCAAATGAATAATGTCAAAACAGCCGTTGGTAAAGACAACCTTTTTGCCGGCAGCCTTTGCCTCATCAACAGTCTTCTTCAGTTCATTCCATTTTAATATCTTGCCCATTCACCTATTCACCTTTCTCAATCATCCTCTTTGCCTTTTCCAATATCTCCCTGTCCCCTTTATAACTCACCTTACGTATAGCTTCATCTATAGAAAACCACAATGCCTCATTAACTTCTTCGTCATGGTCGCTGGTGCTGCCGTTTTGGTATTCCATCAGATAGAAATGCACAGTCTTTCTGCACCTTGCGTTCTCCCCTTTTATATAATACCAATAAGAAGTGTCTCCTATCTTCTCAATTATTCTGCCGTTAAGGCCGGTTTCTTCCCTTACTTCTCTTATGGCGGTTTCCTCGGGTTTTTCTCCTCTGTCAATAATCCCCTTGGGCAGGCACCAGACACTCATATCCCTCACTGCGACAAGGGCAACCTCTGCTGAATTATTTTCCGGCCTGAATATAACCCCGCCGGAAGAGACCTTATTTTTTATCGCCGCAGGCTTCATAACTCACGATACATGGTTCATGATACACGATTCATGATAGTCTTTTCCGCTTCAGAGGAACTCCGATTGTCCTGTATCTTGCATCGTACATCTTGAATTTCCTCAAGGAAATGTTTTTCCGCTGATAAACCTCATTATATCATTATAAAAAGCAAAAACCATCAATGTGATAATTATTGCAAGTCCGATTCTCTGGGCTATCATCATTACTTTTTCGTTCAGAGGTTTCCGCCTCACGGCTTCAATGCCGAGAAACAGTATATGCCCTCCGTCAAGAACAGGGATTGGCAGAAGATTAAGCACACCAAGGTTTATACTTATCACAGCCATAAACACAAAAAAGTTCGTGGCGCCAAGAGATGCCTGCTGTCCTGCCATCTGGAATATCATTATAGGCCCGCCCAGTGTTTCAGCCGGAACAATCCTTTGTACAAGTTTTATAACCATAACAACCGTGAGAACAACCATATCCCATGTTCTCTTAACCCCCAGTGACACTGCCTTGAGAGGATTATATTTTTTTATTACATTGTTGCCTGCCGGTCCTATGCCTATCAGCCCGATATGTTTCTCGGTGCCGTCAGAATACTTGAAAGTCTTTTTTTCAGGGGTTACAGTCAATTCCAGAAAATTTTCATCCCGTTTTATTTTAAGTCTCAGCGGTTTCTCAGGGCTTACGTGTATCATTGCCGTAATGTCATACCACGTTTTAATAGGAGCGCCTTCTATCTCCACGATTCTGTCGCCATTCTTTATGCCGGCTTTTTCAGCAACAGCGTTTTTACTTACCTCGCCAACCTCGGGATACAAGAAAGGCATAATCCCAATATCCATAACTTCTGTATTTTCGCCGAATATGTTTTTCCCTGTTTTCTTTTCAGGAGTTACGGGAAGCTCAATGATTTTTCCTTCTCTTTCTATTTTGAAAAGAAGCTTCTCACCGCGGCTTTCATTTACAGAAACATCAATGTCATCCCATCCCGAGACAGTCTTGCCGTTAATTGCCGCAATCCTGTCGCCGGTCATGAGTCCGGCCGCAGCAGCAGGAGAATTCTCCATGACTTTTCCGGCATAGGGCTTGGGCACAGGCACACCTGATAGAAATACGACAAAGAAGATAGCAGCGGCAAAAAATAAATTAAATACAGGGCCTGAAAAAACTATCAGGAATCTTTTCCATACAGGCTGGTAATTATATGCAAACGGTTTATCCTCTTCTTTCAGTTCGTCGCCGGTCTCTTCTCCCAGCATCTTCACGTATCCGCCAAGCGGAACTGCAGAAACAAGATATTCCGTGTCTCCGTATTTTCTGCCGATGAGTTTAGGGCCAAAACCAAGCGAAAACTTCAGAACCCTGACCCCAAGTTTCTTGGCAAAAAGGAAATGCCCAAGTTCATGCACAAATACCAAAATGCCCAATAATACTAGCGCCGAAAGAAATGTCATCTTCTATCTCCTCCTAAAACAAGATGCACGATACAAGATACACGATACAGGATGACGGATAATTATTTATCATGAATCATGCATCATGTATCTTAGATTTTTATTTTTTTTATAACTTCCCTTGCCTTTTCCCTTGCCCACCTGTCAGCCTCAACAATTACATCAATATCCACTGCTGATTTTTTCTCATGCAGCTGCATCGTATTCTTAATGACAACAGGGATATCATTAAAACCTATCTCCCTTTGCAGGAAGGCAGCCACCGCAACTTCATTCGCGGCATTGAGCACGGCAAGCATCGTGCCCCCAATTTTCATTGCCTCGTATGCATATAAAAGACATGGGAAACATTCCGTGTTAGGCTTCTGGAATGTGAGTTTGCCGACAGCGCTCAGGTCAAGAAACGGCATTGGGCCATCAAGCCTTTCAGGATATGTCAGGGCATAAGCAATGGGGCCCTTCATGTCAGGCACAGAAAGCTGTGCTATGCAGCTTCTGTCTTTCAATTCAATCATTGAGTGAATTATGCTCTGCGGATGTATAAGCACATCTATCATATCAGGGGAGAAACCAAAGAGGCGGTGCGCCTCTAAAACCTCAAGCCCTTTATTCATCAATGTCGCAGAGTCTATCGTGATTTTCTTTCCCATATCCCAGTTAGGATGTTTCAGAGCGTCTTCTATTGTAACTTTGTTCAACTCACTTCTGCTTTTACCGAGAAACGGGCCTCCTGATGCTGTAAGCACTACCCTCTTTACAGACTCTCTGCTCCGCCCTTCAATGCACTGGAATATTGCGCTATGCTCGCTGTCCACAGGGATTATCTTTGCGCCGGACTTTGCCGCATCTCTCATCACTATTTCGCCTGCGACTACAAGCGATTCCTTATTGGCAAGCCCGATTGTCTTTCCTGCCCTTACAGCGGAAAGTGTCGGAAAAAGGCCGGCGAATCCGATTATCGCTGAAAGAACAAAATCAGCCTTATTGTACGATGCAACCTCTGCAATGCCGCTGTCGCCTGAAAGCACCCTTATCCCTAGTTTCTTTCTGAGTTCCAAAGCGCATGTCCCATCAGCCACAGCCGCAATCTCAGGATTAAACGCCTTAATCTGTTCTTCAAGCAGCTCTATGTTATTTTTAGCAGTCAGCCCTACAACTTTAAACCTGTCACGATATCTTGCGATTACTTCAAGCGCGCTTCGCCCAATGGAGCCTGTTGAGCCTAAAATCGTTATATGTTTCATTTTATTAAGCCGCATGTTAAAGCAATCCAATAAAGCACAGGCCCTGCAAAAAGAACGCTGTCAATCTTATCCAGTATGCCGCCGTGCCCCGGCACTATGCTGCTTGAGTCTTTCACACCCGCGTCACGCTTGAACATGGACTCTGCAAGGTCGCCTATGATAGTCACCATCCCTATAATCATTCCCAGAACAGCAGCTTCCACTAAAGACACCGCAATGTAATTTACAAGAGTAATTTTGAGGATAACTGCGCCGGACATGCCTCCTGCTATTGAGCCCACAGCGCCTGCAATTGTCTTGTTCGGGCTTATCTCTTCATATAGTTTCTTTCTGCCGATACCCTTGCCTATATAATAAGCCAGACTGTCTGACGCCCACACACACCCGTAAAGGAATATTATCCACCCGGAGCCGTTTTCCCTGAGATAAAGCTGATACCCAAGCAGCCACGGGATATATATTACGGCAGTTACCACAGACGCCGCATCATGAAGCGCGGAAGAAGGATTGCGCCTTAAAAAAAGCCTCAAAGTGACAATCGCAAGGAATGAAAAAACGAACAGGTCGGCAGAAAAAGTCCCGGAGAAAAACATGCACAGCATCACCGCTGCGCCGAACCCTATCCCTGCATATCTTAAAAACCCCTTAACATTATACATCGAATAAAATTCATACTGCGCGGCGGCAGCGACAAGCACAAGAAGAAAAAGAAAATACTCAGACGCAAGTTTTGTGATATAAAAATAAATGAGAGGCAGCAAAATCGCGGCGATAATCAATCTCTTTAAATGCATGTCAGGGCTTCACCCTCACAGGAACAGCGCCGAATCTCCTCTCCCTCGTCTGGTAATCGTGAAGCGCAACCAGAAACTCATCCTTTGTAAAATCAGGCCAGAGGGTCTCTGTAAAATAAAATTCAGAGTAGGCGCCCTGCCAGAGCAGGAAATTACTCACACGCCTTTCGCCGCTCGTTCTTATTATGAGGTCGGGGGAAGGGATGCCTGAGGTGTCAAGAAAGGATTCAAAAAACTCTTCTGTAATATCACCGGGGTTTATTTTTGCAGAAACAATTTTCTTTACTGCCCTTATAATCTCGTTTCTTCCGCCATAGCTCAATGCCGCCACCAGTGTCATGCCTGTGTTGGCTGCTGTTCTCCGCTCTGTTTCAGTAATAAGCTTCTGTACATTTTCCGGCAGCCTCCATACCTCTCCTATGGTTTTAAAGACAATCTTCTTATCCATAAATTCATTGAATTCATTACGCAGATATATCTCAAGAATCTTCATCAGAGCCGTAACTTCGTCCTTTGGCCTTTGCCAGTTTTCAATGGAAAAAGTATAAAGGGTTAACACCCTGACTCCTGCCTCAATTGCTGCTGTAATAATCTCCCTTGCCCTCTCAGCTCCCCTTCTGTGCCCCTCTATCCGGGGAAAACCGCGCAGCTCTGCCCATCTTCCGTTGCCGTCCATTATCACTCCCACATGGGCCGGTATTTTATCGTATGACAACATTACCTCCCTTTCAGCGGGTAGATATAAAGCACTGTCCCAATAGGGTTTTCCCCTTTCAGGATATTCTTGAATTTTATTCCCAGCATAGGCATATCAAGTATAATGATTTTATTGTCCGCGATTGTAAAATCAAGCGCTTTCCCGGGTATATCATCTATGATAGTCCGTTCCTCCATGGAAACTCCGGTCCACCATAAACTTCTAATCTGTGATTTGCTGTATCCTATGCCCTTAGCCATTCCGACAAGGGGAATTCTCTTTATAACAAGTATTTCCCTGTTCTGCATAGAAAGCCTGTCCTTTACCGCCCACTCACCTCTTTCCACCATTATAGTCGGCGCTGCACGCTTAAATGTTGTCTGAAAGCCTCCATAATCCCCCCTGCTTCTCCATATCCTTATGCCCTCATCATAAAGATTCAAATGCCCTGCATCATCATATGCAAGCACTAACTTTTTGCCGTCAGGCTCATTTATAAAAATAAAATCGTAAATATTCACGCCCCGGGGAATGCTTACATTGTCTCCTTTTTTATATCCATTATCCCATGCAACTTTAAAGACAGCGCCTTTATACCCTTCCCCCATCTCATATTCCTGAGCAATAAGTTCATTTCCTACCCGCCTTAAGAAAACATCGCCTTTCCACAGTACGGAAAAATTACCATCCTTAAACTCATAGATGCGTGAAACCACCATATTATCTTTCACCAGGGTCAGGATAACCTCATCCTTGCCATCCCTGTTGATATCCAAAACATCCAGCCAGATATGGTCATCATTAGGGGTGCCTTTAATCTCATAAAGGCCGCTGAGGTATCCTGCGGCGCCCTGTGAGTACAGGCGTATATCACTGCCTGTGCTCATCAAAAGCTCTGCCTTCCCATCACCATCAATATCTCCGGCTGTAATCAGCCTGACGCCGAAAGGCAGGTCCACAAAGGTTCTCACATCGCCTTTCTGAGGCCCGAAAAATTCTTCGCCAAATCTTAATTCTTTAATAAATGCAACAGCGACTCTTACCTCATCTTCGGCAAATTTTAAAGAATTATCCGCCCACAACAGCCTCTGTTTGAGCATTGTATCGCCGGCAGACTCTTTTGCAGACAGAATCAGAACAACATCCACATTAAGCCTCTTTGCCTCGGCGATTACCTCTGAATCATTGTCAGTCTCAATTGCCGTGTCAACAATTTCAAACCTGCCGGTCTCCTTTATGAGACGGTAATACGAGTCGCCGAGACTCCAGTCAACATTTTTGCCCTGATAAAAAAGCATTCTAACCCCTGTTTCTGAAATCCTTACTTTATCGGACACTTTGACATTGCCATTAAGGATAACTGCCGTTGAGGTGTCATAGCCGACTTCCTTAACCTCAGCTTTTCCTATAACTGCCTCCAGCGTTCCTATAGGCGCCTTTGTGACAGGATGTAAAAACACTGACCCTTCTCTGAATACAATAAATCTCATGCCCTTCTTTACATTTGATCTCTCGCCTGCATTAATCACAGCCATGCCATTATTAACAGATACAACCTTGCCTTTCAGAGGCCTGAAATATGAAAGGACATCATCACGCATCAGGCTGAGGGGATTATCATCAGCATAAGAGGCTAAGGGGACAAGACAGCAGATAACAGCTAACAGACCCGATATATAAGATAAAAGAAACCGCTGCCCCGGTATTTTGTTCTGCGCCATACGCTCTACATTTTTTCTCATTTCACCTCTCCAAAACTTACATTAAATCCTAATCTTTTATTGCTATAAAAATCAATTTTTTTCATAAATAAACATGCCGTGCCCTGATATAATCTTTCAGCGCCACCCTCTGACAAAGAAACAGTCTCTATCGGATAATGCCACACATCTACTTTTTCATCAAAAGAGAATTCCAGTTTTACATTAAGGAATTTGTCTTTAATGTAAAAACTCTTTACATCGCCGTGCGCCCCTTTATCTTTCATAAAGAGAGCTTTCCCCCCTGCATGAATAGAGGGGTATGGAGAACCTAAAAAAGAAAGATTAAACTCTGTTGCAAATATGCCGTCATATATGCCTTCTATCAGATAGTCAACCCTGATTCCTGATTTTCTGAATAACACGCTTTTATCAATTTTTACATTATTACCTGAAGCAAGTCCCTCTCTTGAGAACCTGACACCCAATGCCTGCCTTTCGTTAATGCGCTCCAGAAGATAAGGACTGCCTATAAAGTCGCCTTTCTCATCGTATTCCGACCTCATCAGTTCATCAAGCTTTATATTATAATCAAAAAAATGGTCAAGCAGCGATGCTCTTCTGTAATTGTCATATATCAGATAGTCCGTAATCCCTGATTCCTTGGCCCCGAGCCGCTCGGGGTCATGGATTGTTTTCGTTTCCCTTGAATCATTCTGCGATGTTTCAGATATTCTGGAATGATATGCCTCAGGCCTTCGCGTAAGGACATCAAGCACATTAACCTGTTTTCCTTTTGATGAAAGCTCAATAAGCGCGCCGCTGTCTTCCGTGAAAAATGCCGTTATATCTCCCCTGCTTATGCATATATCTCTGAATCCGTCACAATCAAAATCGCCTTCCTCAACAGAGACATCTTCTCCAAGCAGTTTTTCTGCCATTGATTCGGCGTTAAGCAGATGCCTGTACAGTGAAGACCTTAGATGCGGCAGATAAAGACCTCCGAATATGCCATGCCAGTAGGCGTCATTGCACTGCCCTTTCCAGAGTTCATGAAGTAATAATCCCTCCCTGCCCCCCTTTAGCAAAGGGAGGTGATGGGGGATTTTCACTTTTAACTTTTTAGCTGCTTCATGCACCTTCTTGCTTATCATTAACATGCGCTTATGTATATGATTTGACTCTGGATATTTCGCAAAAAAGGAACGCCATGTGCCTCCTCTCAAAAAACTCTTTGCCCTGTCGCCAAATAACCCTTTCATCTCATTCAATGCATATTCATAATCCAATGCTCCATCAGGAGGCAGAGCCCATTCACCCATCTCCCTATAAGACGCCGCCGGCAGATATACCCTTCCAACAGGATAGAATCTTTCCTGATACTCGTTGAAGGTTGTGGTCTCTATCCAGTCGGAATTTTCTTCGAGCGCAGAAAAAAAACTTTTCAGCCACCCGTCTTTATAACAATGGCTGAATGTATCAGGCCAGACTCCAAACTTCTCTCCGTCATCAGCCAACGTCAAAAGAGGAGATCCTCCGGTCATAGAAACCTCTTTAAGATATGTTATTACCTTATCAACATCCTTGAATGGAATACTGTATCTCAGCTCCTCGCTTCCGGGAAAAACTTTTATCATGAGACCGTTTTCCTCTGTAATGTGGTAACCCAGAAGGCCTCTGTCGTCAACCCCTGCAAGTTTGAAATGATAATCATCCAGCGGAAGGTATTCAATGCCTGCCTTTGAGATACACTTCGGCAGATGCGGCTCCCAGACTCTTTCCGCAAGCCACATCCCTCCGGGAGTATATCCAAATGTATCTTTTATGTAAGCAGTCATCTCTTTTATCTGCATAACCCTGTCATCTTCCGGCAGGGAGCAAAGAACCGGCTCGTAGAATCCTCCTGAAAGCAGTTCAACTCTTTCTGCCCGTATCAGAGCAGTTATCATATCAATCGCCTCGGGATGTTTCTTTTCAAGCCAGACCAGCAGATTACCTGAATAATGCAGCACAAGTTTTAATTTCGGATGCAGGGCAAGCATCTTCAAAAAAGGCAGATACGCCTTTTTATAAGCATCCTCAACCACATGGTCAAAATTCCCCACAGGCTGATGGTTGTGAATAGAGAGTATAAGATAGATTTTTGACATTTTTGGCATCAAAATTTAATATCCCTTGCCTGCCGCTATTACGAATTGCCTTGCAGAATATATCATTTTTAGTTCTACAATTATAGCACATACAATTCCCTTAATATCTTAATTTATACCTCATAAAATACAGAATCTGATAATATAGAGCAGGCATGAAACTTATTTTCATAAAGAAAAACTTCCTGATTTACGGCGGCGCAGAGAACTATATGAAGACGCTCATAGGCCGCTTCAGGGGAAAAACCGACATCCACATTATGGCAGGAAAATGGGCAGAAACGCCTGAAGCAACCTTTCACAAAATAAATTCAACCTCGCTCAGTTCATTCTTATCAATGATTACGTTCAACCTAAATGCCTGCCGTGAAATAAAAAAAATTAAGGCTGACTGCATCATAAGTTTTGAGCGCACAACCTGCCAGGACATATACAGGGCAGGAGAAGGATGCCACATAGAATGGCTCAGGCTCAGGAAAACAATAGCTCCATGGTGGAAAAGATATACCTTTATGGTTAACCCGCTTCATATCGCGCTCCTGCGACTTGAGAAAAAGGCATTCTCTGACACAAAACTTATCATCGCAAATTCAAATATGGTCAAATCCCAGATTATAAACCATTACGCCGTCCCCGAAGAAAAGATAAGGGTCATCTATAACGGCGTAGACATAAAAAGATTCTCGCCGATGAATACACAAATTTACAGGAACCGCACAAGAAGAGAACTTTCAATCAGCGAGGACGCAAGGGTTATTATCTTTGTGGGCTCGGGGTTTGAGAGAAAAGGGCTTGGGACGCTTATCCGCGCCGCATCTCTTATGAAATCAGAAAAAAATCTCAGGCTTGTGATTATAGGCAGGGGAAACATTAATAAATTCAAGTCCCTTGCAAAAAAATGCGGCATTCAAAACAGCATAATATTTCTTAATGCCCGGAGTGATGTAGAAAAGCTCTATGCGGCTGCTGATATATTTGTGCTTCCGACAATATATGACCCGTTCAGCAATGCAACGCTGGAGGCAATGGCGTCAGGACTTCCTGTTATCACAACCGGAAACAACGGTGTGGCTGAACTGATGCAGGATGGAGAGGAAGGCTTTGTACTGGAAGACTTAACGGACTATACTGCTCTGGCAGAAAAAATAGGCAAGGCGCTTTCCAGCCGGGAATCTATGGGATATAAGGCAAGGCTCAAGGCAGAAAAATATCCTATTGAACAAGCGGCGGAAGAATTTATGAAATCCATATCAGAACTAATATCTGTCCAAAATAGGCATTGAAAGACTTGATAGCATTGGATTCCAAAAATGAAATTATCTTAGTTATCAAGTGGCTCTGCTTTATCAATAAGCATTACCGGAATATCATCCATTACCGGATATTTAAGTTTGCACCGGCTGCAAACCAGCCATTTCCCGTCCTCTGTCAGGTGCACTTCATTCTTGCAAGCCGGACATGCAAGAATCTCCAGAAGTTCTTTAGAAATTCCCACGTAAGTTCAACCCTCCGTTTCAGGCAGGCGCCTCATTTTTAAATCCAAAAATCAACAGCCATATAAACTTGGAATACTCGTCCAGGACTCTCGCCCTGTCTCTTTCCCTCTTCCACCACTCATCAAACCGAAACCAGCTCTCCCCGGCAGGCGCGCTTATTATCTTTATCTTATCGCCCAGGCCCCTCTTAAATATTTTCAAGGCCCTTCTGCTGTGATAAGTAGAAGTGACAATTATGCATGATTTATATCCGTACTTATCAATAATTTCTTTTGTAAATAGCGCGTCTTCTTCTGTGGTTCTTGATTTATCCGCAAGCAGGATTGCACTCTTTGGCATGCCGAGATGCACGGCATGTTCCTGCATCAATGATGCCCATGTATATTTCCAGATAAGCGGCCCGCCTGTCAGTATAATCTTGTCCTTTCTCGCCCAACCTTCTTTAAAAAGTTTTACTCCGTGCTCAACCCTCTCTGTTTCTTCGCCTGCAAGCACGACTATGACATCAGCGGGCTTGAGTTCATCCCTGTAATACAGGTATTTCCCTGCCTTCTCGAGGATAATCCCATGCCCAAGATATAAAACACCAAGGAGAACAGCAAAGATAATCAAGACTTTAAAGTACCTAAACATCTTTCCTCCTCATATGCCGCTTAACACGTTATTCCCCAATCTTCTTTTGCTTATAGGTCTCTATGTATAGCACTAATCTCAACAGGATGTTTTTTTATAAGTGCTGCTATTTTTTCGGTTATCGCAGGAGAACGATGCCGTCCGCCTGTGCATCCGATACCGACAGTAAGATACGCCTTGCCCTCTTTTATATAGAGCGGGATGAGAAAATCAAGAAGCCCTTTCAGCCTCTTGATAAATTCTTTTGTCTGAGGCTTCTCAAAAATAAATTTTTTAACAGGAGGGTCTATGCCCCGCAGTTCTTTAAGTTCAGGCACGAAGTTTGGATTTGGAATAAACCTCACATCAAAGAGAAGGTCAACGTTCTGGGGAACGCCAAACTTATATCCGAAAGACATAAACGTTAATGACATGGCATTGGACTTCCTGGTATTGCTGCTGTATAACGTAGTAATCAGATGCCTCAGTTGATGGGGCGTGTAAGACGACGTGTCTATAATCCTGTCAGCCTCTTTTTTGAGAGGCTGAAGCATATCCTTCTCCTTTTCTATTACCGGATCAATATCATTGCTGCCTGACGACAAAGGATGCGGCCTTCTTGTCTCTTTGAATCTCCTTACAAGAACACCTTTCTCCGCTTTGAGGAATACGATTTCAGTTCTGTATTTTTTCTTCAGGAGCCGCAGCGCAGAATTCATGCTTGAGAGAAATGCCTGCTCTCTTATGTCAATGCCGACTCCTATTTTTGTTATATTGCCTTTCTTTGGCAGCCTGGATACAAATAAATTAATAAGCGTAACAGGAAGGTTATCAACACAAAAAAATCCGCTGTCCTCAAGCGCCCTTAATGCAACAGTCTTTCCTGAACCCGAAAGGCCGGTAATTATAACTATTGTCGGTTTCAATTTCTATACCTGATATATAATACATGATTCATTATGCATGATATAATTTCCTTTTTTGCATCGTGCATCTTGTATCCTGCATCATTTCTCATTTCACAGGCTCTATGAGCCCGAAGTTTCCATCGCGCCTGCGATATACAACATTGATATCACCGCTCACCTCATTGGTGAAAACAAAAAAATCCTTGTCAATGAGCTCCATCTGCATTACCGCCTCATCCGGCCCCATGGGTTTCATGTCAAACCGCTTCTTCTTTATAATCATGCCTGTTTCCTGCGGCGCTTCCTGTGATGCATCCTCTATATTCTTCCCCTCGCCTTTTCTGTGGGATACAAGTTTTTCCTTATACTTCCTTACCTGCTTATCAAGCTTTTCAACCACTTCATCTATCGAAGAATAGATTTCAGCGGTGACTCCCTCGGCCTGTATCATAACTCCATTAGCCTTCAGCAATACCTCTGCCTTATGCCTGTATTTTTCTATGCTGAGAGTCACAACTGCCTCGGTGATATTTGAAGAATACCGCTCAAACTTTTTAATCTTCTCTTCCGCATAATTCTTAAGCGCCGGAGTTAAATCCAGATGCCTCCCATTGACTATTATATTCATAATTATCCTCCTTTTATTCTGATCTCTTTCTCTGATTTTGAGACGGCACTTTAAGCTCATCTCTGTATTTAGCAATTGTTCTTCTCGCTATCACTATGTTTTGGCTTTTAAGCAGTTCAACGATACGCTGGTCGCTCAACGGCTTCCTGTGGTCTTCCTCTGATACTATCTTCCTTATCAGGTCTTTTACAGAGGTGGAGGAGACTGAGCCGGTATCGCTTTGCAGGGCGCTGCAGAAAAAAAACTTAAAACATAAAACACCATGACTGCAGGACAGATATTTATTGGACGTAACCCTGCTGATAGTGCTTTCGTGCAGGCTGAGTTCAACCGCAACATTTTTGAGGTTCAAAGGCTTCATATACTGGACGCCTCTGTCAAAAAAATCCCGCTGAAAATTAATTATGCTCTCTGTCACCTTGTATATCGTCCTATTTCTCTGGTCAAGGCTTTTTAACAGCCATGAGGCAGAGCGCAATTTTTCATCAAGAAATTGCCTTTCCTCTTTTGAAAAAGAATCCTTCTGAAGCAGGAGTTTTTTATAGTAGCTGTTTATTCTCAGTTTCGGCAGCCTCTCCTCGTTCAGGATTATCTGATAGGCGTCGTCTGTCTTGACCACAAATACATCGGGGATAACATAATCGGTATTCGTACTAAAAAAATTCCTTGCCGGTCTCGGCTCCAAACCCTCAATCACCTTAACAGCAGCAAGCACTTCATCAACTGAAGTATTGCATAGCCGGGCTATCTGCTGATAGTTCTTCTTTTTAAGCTCCTCCATGTTATTCAAAACAATTCTCTCAGCAAGACTTCCGGCAAGTCCCAGCAGCTTCAGCTGCAGTATCATACACTCCTTAAGGTCTCTTGCGCCTATGCCCGGTGGATCAAAGCTCTGTACGACATCAACTGCCTTCTTTACGTTAATAATGTTCTCATTTGCAATTCCTGCAATCTCTTCATCCGTAGCTGTGAGATAGCCGTTTTCATCAATATTACCTATTACAGCTTCTCCTATCAACCTAATATCCTCTCCAGCGTCGGACAACCTCAACTGCCACAGAAGATGGTCATAAATATCAGGAGTTTTGCTCGCAAATTGCTCAAAAGAAACAGGGGTATTCGTCCCCTGCCCGAAATATCCAAGGTCTCTTCCGTCACTGCTTCTGTCATCAAAATATTCATCAACATTAAAGTCGGCTGAACCCGACATCATCTTTTCAAGAGGAGACTCTGCATCGTCTCCGGGCAGCTCGGAGTCAATATCAGCAGTCTCTCTCTCTTCTCCCGCAAGTTCTTCATCTGTATTTTCTTCCTGTACATCTTCCAGAAACGGATTCTCAACGAGTTCCTGCTCAAGAGTTTGCGACAGTTCAAGCAGGGGCATCTGCAAAAGCCTTATTGCAAGCTGGAGTTGGGGGGTAAGAATAAGTTTTTGAGAAAGCCGAAGGCTTAATTTATGCTCAAGAGCCATTAAAGCCTGAATTCCTCTCCAAGATACGCCTCTTTTACCTGAGGGTTAGCGATTATCGTTTCAGGGGCGCCCTCTGCAAGCACTTCGCTGTTATTTATTATGTATGCCCTGTCTGTTATTGAAAGCGTATCCCTTACATTATGGTCTGTTATAAGTATGCCGAGGCCTTTATTCTTAAGATAGGTCAGCATCTTTTTAAGCTCTATTATCGCAATCGGGTCAATGCCTGTAAACGGCTCATCAAAAAGTATAAAAGTCGGTTTCAGCGCAAGCGCCCTTGCTATCTCTGTCCTTCTTCTCTCTCCGCCTGAAAGCCTGTAACCGTTCCTGTCCGCAAACCCCCGGAGATTGAACTCATCAAGCAGGTCCTCTACCATGCCGGAGATTTCTGCGTCAGGATAACCCTTTATCTCAAGCACAGCCCTTAAATTATCCCTTACAGTAAGCTTTCTGAATATTGACGGCTCCTGCGGCAGATAGCCTATTCCCCTGCGCGCCTTCTGATACATCGGAAGCTGGCCGATATCCTCGCTGTCAAGGAAAATACTGCCGTTTTCAGGTTTTATCATTCCGACAATCATATAAAACGTTGTCGTCTTGCCTGCTCCGTTTGGCCCGAGCAGGCCGACAATCTCGCCTGTGGTTACGCATAAGCTGAGATTTCTTACAACGCATCTTTTGCCGTAGTTTTTTGTGATTTCCTTTACTTCAAGAATATGCATCTATTTCCCTTTTTTATTTTCAAGCAATACCCTGCTGTTTTCCACAAAAGAACGGTCTTCTTTCATAAAGTATGTCATCTTTGTCCCTGTAATAATATCGCCTTTCTGTATCGCCTTCGGCTCACCGGTAAAGATGATCTTTTCCTCATCGGCGAAATAGTTTGCAACCTTTGATGTAACAACAAGGTCTTTTTTAACGAGCTTCACACTGCCCTCTGCATCTATTTTTGTCACATTGCCGCTTCCTTCAGCATAATAAACAAGCATCTTATCAGAGTAAAGCGTCATATTTTCAGTCTTTGCAACGACAGAGCCTTCAAAAAGGGCAGTGCGAGCCTTATTGTCCGACAAAAGTGTCTGCGAAGTTATTAATATGGGCCCTTTTATCTGCTCTGTTTTCTCCTCTGCAAATACGCTGCCTGCCAGAACAATGCAAATAAAAAAACTAACGAAAAAAAGTTGCCTTAACATTTTTCAGTATCCTCACTTTCTGTTCCGAATCAGCCTCCATGCCGACTCCTTCAACATTAAATTTCTTACTCTCAATCTTCACAGCCTCTTCTGTCTTAATCTCTCCCTTAGACTGGTTCCACTCCACAGATTCGGTTATAATTGTATATCCTTTAGAAACCGCTTTTATCTTTCCATCTAGAGTCAGGTCTCTGCTTTCCATATTATAAAATCCCTCCGGCGAGTATATCGTCATGTCTTTATTTTCAACCCACAAAACTACATCACTAAGCTTTATCCTGTCACTGCCTTCTATAATATCAGCCCTGCTGGCATTGAGCGTCCACATACTGGTTCCATTTTTTTTATGGATAATTTTCAAGCCCTCTAAAAAAGAGCCTCCTTTGAGCAGCAGGGCCTTATCCAGTTCCCTGTTATTGCCTAAAAAAAGAAACACGAGCGAGAGTAAAAGCAGAGAAATAAGCAGCAGCGCTTTCTTTTTCATAATTGAATTTTATCACAGAGGTATCGTCATGTAAAGCAAAAAGCATACCTGTTTTGCACATCAATGCCTTAAGAATCAATTATTTATGGAGCGGGCGACGGGATTCGAACCCGCGACCTCCAGCTTGGGAAGCTGACACTCTACCACTGAGTTACACCCGCAGCTTAATAGATACAAGGCATTATAACATATACTTTCTCGGAGAGGAAATTATGGGGGAATAGCAGTCTTTTCAACTTCCCGCAGCAGATGAAAAATGTAACTGTCAGATCGTGGACTATGGATTAAATTTATGCCACTGCGTGTTTAAGTTCGTGAAATGAATGTATGGATTCAATCTCTTTTTTGTGCAGCTTCTGTGCTTCTTCAATGTCATAAAACGCCTGTAAATTCATCCAAAATTCCGCGGGGACACCGAAGAATTTTCCAAGCTTTACCGCAGTTTCAGCCGTAATGCTTCTGTTGCCTTTAATTATCTGGCTTACCCTCGTCTCTGAAAGTCCTGTTTCTTTAGACAAACGATAAACAGATATTCCCATTGGCTCTAAAAATTCCTCTTTAAGCACTTCACCCGGATGAATGTTTTTTAAATATCTTCTCATGTCCTAATTACAAGCTTTGCCACGCCTTATCTTCCTCTGGCAGCAGCCAATCTTTTTTGAGTGACGATTCGCTTGCAATAGCGGTGTCAAGCCTTTCCATATGCTATGCAGTCATCGTTGTAACTTCAACCAGATGATGTTTCGTACGCGCCTCGTTCACAATTCCTTCTAACCTTGCAGAAATGGAATCTTCAATCCAGTCTGCGCCGCACTGCGAGCATACTGTTGCGGGCACGTCTCTTACAACGACTACGCCAAAGCCTAAGTCAACAGTAAACGTAGTTTTCCCTTCCTTTTTTGCGCCTCCGCAAAGCGGGCATTTATCGGGGAAGTTCTTGAATGTCATTTTTGCCTCCTTGTCTTATAATCTGATTCAAAATGCTCTAAATCAGGCTTATATGCTGTAATAACAAAACTCCATCCTGTTAATAAGTCAATCGCTACAACAACATGGAGAGGTTCTTCGTTTATCCATCCTAAAAACAATGCGCTCGGATAGGGCTTATCATCAGGATAGTCCTCAATGATTGCTCCCTTTCTTAGAATCTCCTTAACGTCTTCCCTTGAAATGCCTCTTTCAAACATTCGTTCAAGAGAATGCCTCTGCCACTCAATATAACCATTCTCAATTGCGCTTCGCAATACATTCCTGTTCATTTACTTAATTATACTTTAATGGCAAGCGGCATTGCCATGATATAAGCAATTAAATCAGCGACTTCCCGCAGCAGATGAAAAAGTGGCTGTCTTTTCCGTATTGCGAGCAATGAATGCATTATGCTATTATGGCGCAAATAGTTTGAATCTACCTGTGAGGTAGATTATATGTTATGTGAGAAAATAAATGAGGATATAACATGAAAGATACATTTTTATTTGTTGGGCCAATAATTGCCGGATTAGTAGGTTCGTATTTAACTTATTATTTCACAATGAAATCAAAACAGCAAGAATCAATTCTAAAATTTAAAGAAGAAAAATATTCTAATCTTTTAATACTCCTCCAAGGTTTTATCGGTAATACAGTTTCCACAGAAACAAAAAGAAAATTTTTTGAAGAACAATATAAATCATGGCTTTATTGCTCAGATGAGGTTGTGAAAGCAATAAATAATATGGTTCGTCTTGTGATTGAATCTCACGGTGAAAATCAAAATCATGAGGCAGGACGTAAAGCTGTTGGTGAAATCGTATTGGCTATGCGTAAAGACCTATTAGGAAAAACAAATTTAAATTACGATGCTTTTATATATACAAGTGTTATTAAATAGAAATGCACTTCAGAGGACGGGCAGTAGCCCGCCTCTGAGTTTCGGACGTCACATAACAATCAGACAAGGAATCCAATGGCACAAGCTGTTAATCAAATATTTGAAACCAGCGCCTTTCGCATCACTTCAACAGGCGGTTTTTTGCCTGTCCATAATTCAAACGCAAATGCCCCCTGCCACAAGAGCATTCCGAGACCGTTAAGAGTTTTGCATCCTCTTTTTGACGCCATGTCCAGCAACTTCGTCTTTTTATAAATCAAATCGCAGACAACATGCCGCGGTTTCAAAAGATTTATATCAACAGGCAACGGGTCGCCTTTTTTCAAGCCGAGCGGCGTGGCGTTTATTATTATGTCAATGTCATCAAGCTGATGGCTGAAAGCTGATGGCTGAAAGCTGAAAGAGAACACGTTGTTATTTATTTTCTTCAACGACCTTATAAGCCTTCCTGCCTTCTTTTTGTCTATGTCATACAAGAATAATTTAGATGCGCTCTGGCAAAGGTAATATCCTATTGCCCGCGATGCCCCGCCCGCGCCAACTATAAGAACATTCTTATTTTTTACTGATATGTGAGATTCGGACAACAACCCCATAAAGCCTCTGCCGTCAGTGTTATAACCAATAAGTTTATCACACTGATTTACTATAGTATTTACGGCTCCTATAAAAGCTGCCTCTTTGTCCACTTTGTCAAGAAATGGAATTACCTTTTCCTTGTGCGGCACAGTCACATTTATCCCCGCAAGATTAAGCGCCCTCACTGCCTTTACCGCATCCCTTAAGAATTCCGGCTTAACAGGGAATGTCAAATAACAACAGTCAAGCCCGAGATGCTTAAAGGCCGCATTGTGCATTGCAGGTGACAGGCTGTGCTCAACAGGCCAGCCAAGCAGGCCCAGCACCTTTGTCTTTCCGCTTATTTTCAGCATACAGCCTCCATTCCTTTCATAATGCCCTCCGGTGTAGACTCTATCACCTTCACTTTTATGCCAAGGGCGTCTTCAACATCTTTTCTTGAGATATCGTCCAGAAAAACGTCTTCTCCGTCTCTAAAGACAACATCAGGGATAAGCAGACATTCATGGCCGTCAGTCTTATCCGACAATTCCCTTATCACGTCTCTTCCCGTCAAAAGGCCTGTAACTGTAATTGCCTTGCCGAAAAAAGTGTTTTCCACAGGGATAACGTTTATATTTATGTCTTCTTTCTCAAGCAGCCTGTCCGTAAATTTCCTGAGATACGGATAAAATGAGATTCCTGTAAATGTTAAGCTTGTTTTTTTCTTTCCCGCACTTTGCGGCGCCTTTATTTTTTTGGTCTGTGATATAAAAAGCGGCACCATGCCAACGCCATTCTCTATCTGGGGCAGCTCTCCATATTCGCTTAATGCAGGGAAATTCACCCCTCCTTTTATATACAACTCGTCTGCGCCATAAACAACAGAGACCCCGTGCTTCTTCCTGAACCGTTTCTGAAAAGAGTCAATTATATCAAGCGCCTTCAATGCATCCTCTTTTCCCACAGGTTTTATTGCCTGCTTCCTGTGCATTGTAAGGCCCACCGGAACAACAGCAATTGAGGATACGTAGGGATAGAACCCATAAAGGTCCCTTATCGTTCTCTGAAGCTCCTTGTCATCGTTGTATCCGGGACACAGCACAATCTGAACATGCATCCTGATTTTATTTTCTTTTAAGAACTTCAGCTCCTTCAGGACATCTCCGGCCTTCGAATTCCCAAGCAGCGTATTGCGGATGGCTTTATTGGTTGAATGCACGGATATATAAAGCGGGCCCAGCCGCTGCTGCGCAATCCTCTTCTTGTCCTGAGCGCTCAGATTTGTGAGGGTAACATAATTGCCGTAGAGAAATGACATCCTGTAGTCTTCGTCTTTTATATAAAGAGATTTCCTCAAGCCTTTAGGGAGCTGCGACACAAAACAAAATATGCAGTTATTAGTGCATCTCTTTATCTTGAAAGATTTTAGTGTGACGCCAATATCTCCTGTTTCTTTTGGCAGGACCTTTAAGGACATTTTTTTGCCCTTTCTCACAGCGCCGATATTTAGCTCAGGCTCATTCCTGTAAAACATAAAATCTATGCCGTCGTTAAGCCTGTGGCCGTTTATTGAAAGGAGCAAATCTCCCGGCAGAAGCCCCTCTGCCCCTGCGGCGCTTCCCTGCATAATTGTCTCTATTTCAACTCCGTATTTATTTTGCATTTGTCAATTTAAACCCTCTGTATATATAGTGCAGGCCCGAAACAATTGTCAGCGCCGCTGTCAGCCATATAAGCACATTCTGGATGTCAGGCAGGAAGCCTACGTTTATGTCGAAAAGCACATAGCATAAAAGAATCAACTGCATAGCTATGGCAGCCTTGCCCGTGGCTGTCGGTTTTACGTTTGATGTATGTGTTATCAGATAAACAAGCACCCATCCTATTACCACGATAACATCCCTGCTTATCACGGTTATTGCAAGCCACTTAGGCACCAAATCGTTTAGCGAAAAAAGGATAAATGACGTAACAAGAAGAAATTTGTCCGCAAGGGGATCAAGAAATGTTCCGAGCTCCGTCTTTTGATTGGTAAGCCTTGCAATAAATCCGTCAAGGGCATCTGTCAGTGCAGCAACAATAAACATATAAAGCGCATAATCATATCTTTTATATATGACCGCTATTGTAAAAAGAGGGATTATTACTATTCTTGCTATTGTAAGCGAATTAGGAAAATTCAGAACTCTCACTTCAACCCCACTTCAGTGTCAGTATTCAGTGTCAATTATCAGTGTCAGTCTTTTAACTGTTTACCTTCACTGTTGACTGACACTTGCTTATGGAATATTAAACGGAATCCCCGCAAACTTGAGTTTCAATCCAAGTTTATTATAACACCTATTTCCATTCTTTCCATTTTTTTTATTTACAAACGACAACAATGCATCAGCATGGCAGTTCTCGACAGAAAATCCATGGAAAAGAGAATCCCTGAACGCAGCATTCAGATTCGCCAGCGCAGAAGAAATCCTGCCTCTTAAAAATTCTACCTCGCCCATGCCGAGTTTGCAGTATATAATCCCCCTTGGATCTTTTGTCTTTTTGAAAAAACCTTGCGCCTGTTTAAAATATTCCGCTGCCTTATCAAGCCTGCCAAGCATGGTGTAAGTCTTGCCGAGGCTCCAGAGAGTGTATGAGAAACTTACAATATCGCCTATCTTCCTGTAAAGAGCCGTTGCCTTTCTGAAATGAAGCAGAGCGCCCGAGTAATCACCCTTCATTCTCAGGGCATTCCCGATGCCACAGTGGGAATACGCAATCCCGAATGTATCATTTAATCCGGAAAATAATTTATTGGCGGCAGTGTAGTATTTAAAGGAATCGCCGAACAGCCCTGCCACCCTGCTCACACCCCCAAGCCCGCACAGATTATAGCCTGTTCCATGCTTGTCTCCAAGCTTTCTGAAGAGCTTGAGTGCTTTCTTAAATGACTTAAGTGAAGCTGCTGCATCCCCTTTGATGCGAAAAGCTCCGGCCTTAGCCCAGAGCACAAATGCAATTCCTTCAGCGTCTTTTCTTTCTCTATAAAACTTCTCAGGACGAGAAAACATCTTGAGCGCCTCTTTCCACCTGCCGAGCCCCCTTACTGAAAGGCCGAGACCAACCGCAGCATCAGCCGCAGCTGTCGTGTCCTTCAGTTTCCTGCTAATCTTTATTGCCTCGGAATAATTCTTTTCCGCAAGTTCAAATTTTCCTGTCATGCGATAGACATCACCGATAGACATAAAACAGCGAAGCCTGCCATCAGTAACATCATCTTTTTCGTATGCCCTCTTTGCCCTCTTGAAAAGCAGAAGCGCATCTTTGTATCGAGCCCTGTTTTTAAACTCGCTTGCTTTATGAAAAAATCTGTCTGCTGTCATGGACGAGCCAGTATTTCACGCAGTTTCTTTGTAAGTGACGCGTAGTCTTTGGAACTGAAAAATGCCGAACCCATGACAAGCATATCAGCGCCTGCCTCGGCAACCATTCTGGCATTATCGGGTTTTACGCCGCCGTCAACCTCAATAAGAGTTTGAAGCCCTCTGTCTGAAATCATTTTCTTTAACGCCTTAATCTTGTCTATGACCTGCGGAATAAAACTCTGCCCCCCAAACCCCGGATTAACAGACATCAGGAGCACAAAATCCACATCCTGAATAATATCGTCAATGCTGCCGAGCGGAGTTGCAGGATTAAGCGATACTCCTGCCTTTACCTTGCTTTCTTTTATCTTATTTACTGTGCGGTGCAGATGCCTTGCAGCTTCAAAATGCACCGTAAGATAATCCGCCCCTGCTTTTATAAAATCGTTCAGGTATTTGTCAGGCTCTTCTATCATCAGATGCACATCAAGAGGAACAGATGTTATCTTTTTAATTGCTTCTACGATAGAAGGCCCTATCGTTATATTCGGCACAAAATGGCCGTCCATTATGTCTATGTGAAACATGTCAATCCCTGCAGCCTCCGCAGCCTTTATTTCCTCGCCAAGCCTTAAGAAATCCGCAGAAAGTATTGACGGCGCAATTTTAATCATAATGACCTCCGAAAATTAAAATAAAAACTTGTCTCAACTAACTTTAAATTTTCCACTCTTAACTTTAAACCCTTATTCTATTCTCCCTCAAGTATCAGATAAACCGCATCCCCTGTCTTAACCTGAGTGCCCGGTTTAGGTTTCTGCGATTTTACTGTTTCTCCTGAGCCTGTGATGCTGACTTTTAATCCCAGCTTTTCCGCAAGCTGTTCAGCCTCCTGCTTTATCATTCCCTGAAAATCAGGGCAATAATAAATTGCCTCATAAGGCCCGGAACTGACAACAAGCGTAACCTTTTCAGTAATCTTCTCGCCGGGAGCCGGTTTCTGTGCGATAACCCTGTCTTTCTCCGCAGACGTTGAATGCACACGGATAACCTTAGCTACTTTCAAACCATTCTTTAAAAGTACGGATTCCGCCTTATCCAGAGATTCTCCTACTACCGAGGGAACAGACTGGACTCTCGGCCCTTTGCTTACAAACACTCTTATACTGCGCTGTTCCTTAACCCTGCTTCCGAAAGGCAAGTCCTGTCTTATTATGTGCCCTGCCGGAACATCCGCATCATAATCTTCGCCCTCTATCTTCAGATTAAGCCCTTTTTTGCTCAGAAGCTCATTAACCTCAACAAGGCTTTTACCTGAAAGGTCAGGGACGTCCACCGTCCTGCTGAAACTCAATAATTTGAATGTGATATATGCAAAAAACAGGACTACAAGAACAAAAGCTAAGGAATAAAGAGAAAATTTTGCTATGTTGCTTACAGCCTTCAAATTTTAACTCTTCGCCATGGATGCACGATGCATGATTCATGATACCCCTTATTGTCCTGCATCCTGTATCTTGCATCCTGCATCAGTTAGTCCTTCTCAACCACTTTGCTTATGCTGACGATTTTATCTTCCGCGTCAACATCCATAAGCTTGACCCCCTGCGTATTTCTCCCGAGCAGGGATATATTGTTTGCGGTAGTCCTTATAATCTTTCCTGAATTTGTAATCATTACTATCTCATCCTCATCGCGTACTTGCATAAGGCCAACCGCCTTCCCGCCTTTCTCTATAACCTTTATAGATATTACTCCCTTCCCGCCTCTGCCCTGAACACGGTAATCTTCTATCTTGGTCCGCTTGCCAAGCCCTTTTTCCGTGACTGTCAGCAACGCTGTTCTTTCCTCGGCGACTTCCGCTGAGACAACCTCGTCTCCTTTTGCAAGACGCATTCCTATAACTCCCTTTGCAGTCCGCCCCATCTCGCGGACATCCTCTTCATTAAAGCGGATTGAAAGGCCGCTCTTTGTGCCGATAATGAGATCACTCTTGCCATCTGTCTTTTTTACCGCGATAAGTTCGTCTCCCTCTTCAATCGTAACTGCTATTATGCCCTTGCCTCTTGGATTGCTGTATTCTTCAAGCGCGGTCTTTTTAACCGTTCCGTTCTTTGTGAACATAACAAGAAATCCCTCTTTAAAATCCCTCACCGGAAGCGCCGTTGTAATTCTCTCGCCTTCTGATAATTGGAGGAGATTGATAAGCGCCTTGCCTTTTGCAGCGCGCCCTGCTTCGGGAAGCTGGTAAGTCTTGAGCCAGTAGAGCCTTCCGAGATTGGAAAAGAAGAGCATGTAGTCATGAGTTGAACCTATAAAAAGCTGCTCAACAAAATCTTCCTCTTTTGTTTCCATTCCGATAAGCCCCTTTCCGCCCCTGCGCTGGCTTCTGTATGCGGACAACGGATTTCTCTTGATATAACCCTGATGAGAGATGGTGATAACCATATCTTCTTCTGTTATAAGGTCTTCAATCGTAATCTCTTTTAATTCCGCGGCAATCTCAGTCCTTCTTTCATCAGCATACCGATTTTTTATCTCATCCAACTCATCTTTGACTATCTTTGCTACAAGGGCGTCGCTTCTCAGTATTGCCTTCAGTCTCTCAATCTCTTTTAATGTCTCTGTGTATTCCTTTATTATCTTTTCACGCTCAAGGCCTGTGAGCCTCTGTAATTTCATGTCAAGTATTGCCTGCGCCTGAATCTCAGACAAAGGATAATTATTCATGAGTCCGTGTTTTGCCTCATCAGGCGTCTTTGACTTTCTTATCAACGCGATAATTGCATCAAGATGATCAAGGGCAACCTTGAGCCCTTCCAGTATATGCGCCCTTTCTTCCGCCTTTCTAAGTTCAAATCTTGTCCTTCTTATGACAACATCCCGCCTGTGCTGGAGAAAATGGCCGAGTATCTTCTTTAAAGGCATCACCTGAGGCTGGCCGCTTACAATGGCAAGCATTATAATGCCGAAAGTGGATTCCATCTGCGTATGTTTGTAAAGGTTATTCAGGACTACCTCTGCCATCTCGCCCCTTTTAAGATCAAGGACCACCCTTATGCCTTCCCTGTCAGATTCATCCCGTATCTCGGATATGCCCTCTATTTTTTTCTCTCTTACAAGCTCGGCAATCTTTTCTATCAGCCTTGCCTTATTCACCTGATACGGAACTTCCGTGATTATGATATTTTCTCCGCCTCTGTATTCCTGCTCAATCTTCGCCTTGGCCCTGACCTTAATAATGCCCCTGCCTGTGGTGTATGCATCAACAATTCCCTGCATTCCATGAATCAAACCGCCTGTAGGGAAATCAGGCCCCTTTACAGCCTTCATCAGGTCCTTGACAGTTGCTTCCGAATTATCAAGGAGCATGATAAGCCCGTCTATTATCTCGCCGAGATTATGCGGCGGTATATTGGTTGCCATGCCGACGGCAATGCCTGAGGAGCCGTTTATTATAAGATTCGGCACTCTTGATGGAAGCACCAACGGCTCTTCCGTGGTCTCATCGAAATTGGATTGAAAGTCAACCGTCTCCTTATCTATGTCCGCAAGGATTTCTTCCGAGAGTTTTGCGAGCCTTGCCTCTGTGTAACGGTATGCGGCAGCAGGGTCTCCGTCAATCGAACCAAAGTTGCCCTGTCCGTCTATAAGCGGGTATCTCATGTTGAAATCCTGCGCAAGCCTCACAAGGGCGTCATAAACAGCAGTGTCGCCATGGGGATGATACTTCTTTAAAACCTCTCCGACAACACCGGCGCACTTTGAATACTTCTTGCTCGGAAGGAGGCCCTCCCTGAACATCGCATAAAGTATTCTTCTCTGCACAGGCTTAAGCCCGTCTCTCACCTCAGGAAGCGCCCTGCCGATTATTACGCTCATGGCGTAATTAAGATAGGACACCTTCATTTCTTCTTCAATACTTACAGGAACCTTTGCCATTTTCCCCTCTTCTTACAAGAAATTAATGCTTTTAGCGCTTAAGAAAAACGTTATATTTTACCATAAATAATATGCTAAATAGGCATATATTTGATGCGCTAAAAACTTTGTCTAATGAGGCTGTGACTGGATCGAGGCTTTATGACTTGTGATATTCCTGGATGGATTTTATGCTTATATTTTTCTTGCGGAGCATATCTATCGCATTGACCACTGCCTTTGCTCCAGAAACAGTCGTAGTATAAGGCACCCTGTACTGGAGCGCGCTATGCCTTATTGAAAAGGAATCCCTCTGAGCCTGTGCATCGCTGACTGTATTAATAATGAAATTCACTTCCTTGTTTTTGATTAAATCCACGATATGAGGCCTTCCTTCATTCACCTTATTTATTACTTCAACTTCTATTCCTTTGCCGCTGAGATGCTCTGCAGTGCCGCGGGTCGCTATCACCTCAAAACCCATGGCGTGGAGTTTCTTCACAATATCACATATCCCGTCCTTGTCTTCATCCCTGACGCTTATCACAATCTTACCAGACACAGGTATCCTGTTACTGGATGATAACTGAGCCTTTGCATATGCAATACCGAAATCCTCGTCTATGCCCATCACTTCTCCTGTGGATTTCATCTCAGGGCCGAGAATTGTATCAACACCGCTGAACCTGTCAAATGGGAACACGGCCTCTTTAACGGCAACGTGCTTTATCTCCTTTTCAGTTGTCAGCCCTAGTTCCTTTAATGTTTTTCCGAGCATTGCCTTTGCAGCAAGTTTTGCCAGTGGAACGCCTGTTGCCTTGCTCACATAAGGTATGGTCCTTGACGCTCTTGGATTTACCTCAAGTATGTATATCTCGTTATCCTTGACTGCGAACTGAATATTCATAAGCCCTATGACATTGAGCTCGCGCGCCAAAGCCTTTGTCTGCTTTTTAATCTCAGCAACAATATCGTTATTCAGAGAATAAGGCGGCAGGGAGCATGCCGAATCACCTGAATGTATGCCTGCCTCTTCGATATGTTCCATAACACCGCCGACAATTACATCAACTCCGTCTGAAATAGCATCAACATCCACCTCAACAGCGCCGGACAGATATTTATCAATGAGAACAGGATGCTCCGATGACGCCTTTACAGCCCTTTCCATGTAATCAAGAAGTGAACTCTCATCATAGACAATCTCCATAGCCCTTCCTCCAAGCACATAAGAAGGCCTCACCATAACAGGATACCCTATCTTCATCGCAATCACTACGGCATCTTGAGGAGACATGGCAGTGTCGCTCTCCGCCTGCTTGAGATTGAGTTTATGGAGAAGTTCTTTGAATCTCCTCCTGTCTTCTGCGCTGTCTATTGAGTCAGGCGAAGTGCCGAGAATCCTTACGCCCTCTTTTTCAAGAGGCACCGCCAGTTTTAACGGAGTCTGGCCTCCGAACTGCACTATGATGCCTTCCGGTTTTTCAGCCTCAATAATACTCAGCACATCCTCTATTGTCAGCGGCTCAAAATATAACCTGTCGGCAGTGTCATAGTCAGTGCTGACTGTCTCAGGATTACAGTTGACCATTATAGTCTCGTAACCAAGCTCCTTCAAAGCAAAGACTGCATGAACGCAGCAGTAATCAAATTCAATTCCCTGCCCTATCCTGTTAGGGCCGGAGCCGAGGATAATTACCTTTTTGCGCTCAGCGGGATTGATTTCGGATTCAACTGATGCATGGTTCTTTTCATCCTGTATCTTGTATCCTGCATCCTGTATCCTGTAAAACGGTTTTTCATACGTTGAATACATATACGGAGTATATGCCGCAAATTCCGCTGCGCATGTATCAACCATTTTATAGACAGGTTTTATACTGGATTCATTTCTCAGCTTTCTTATCTCCGCCTCTGTCTTTCCTGCAAGCTTGGCAATACGCCTGTCAGAGAAGCCGTATTCTTTTGCATCCCGCAATAAATCAGGGGCAAGAGATGCATGATGCATGATGCATGATGCATCTCTTTTTTTATCCTGTATCTTGTATCCTGCATCCTGTATCTTTTCTTCCATCTCCACAATCTGCCTTATGTTATTCAGGAACCACGGGTCAATCCATGTGAGTTCATAAATCTCGTTAACAGACATTCCGTTCCTCATAGCCTGCGCAATATACCAGAGCCTGTCTGCATTAGGCATCTTGAGTTTAGCTTTAAGTTCTGCTGTGCTTACATCAATTTCTTCAAAACCGTAACTTCCAATCTCAAGGCTCCTCATCGCCTTCTGCAAAGATTCTTTAAAAGTTCTGCCTATAGACATAACCTCTCCAACAGATTTCATCTGCGTTGTGAGCGTGGAATCAGCCGCTGGAAATTTTTCAAATGCAAACCTCGGAACCTTTGTCACAACATAATCAATCGCAGGTTCAAAGGATGCAGGCGTTTCCCTTGTTATATCATTTGGTATTTCTTCAAGCGTAAGCCCCACTGCAAGCTTTGCGGCAATCTTTGCTATGGGAAATCCTGTTGCCTTGCTTGCAAGAGCCGATGACCTTGAAACTCGAGGATTCATTTCTATAACGGACATCCTGCCATCTTTCGGATTCAATGCAAACTGGATATTCGAACCGCCGGTATCAACTCCTATTTCCCTGATGATTGCTATCGATGCATCGCGCATCCGCTGATATTCCTTGTCTGTCAGGGTCTGTGCGGGCGCAACTGTGATGGAATCTCCGGTATGAACTCCCATCGGATCAAAATTTTCTATGGAACAGATGATAACGACATTGTCCTTCATATCACGCATCACCTCAAGCTCATATTCCTTCCATCCGATAACTGATTCTTCCACAAGCACCTGATGAACAGGACTGAGCTTCAGCCCATTGTCAAGAAGCTCCGTGTATTCTTCCATGTTATATGCAATGCCGCTTCCTGTTCCTCCGAGAGTGAATGAGGGGCGTAATATTGCCGGAAAGCCGATATGTTCAATCGCATCCATCCCTTTTTTCAGGTTCATGACGGCAGCGCTCTTCGGAACCTCAAGCCCGATTTTTTTCATCGCCTCTTTGAAAAGCTCCCTGTCTTCAGCCTTTTTTATCGCATGAAGTTTTGCGCCGATGAGTTCAACCTTATACTTTTCAAGCGCTCCGCTTTCAGCAAGCTCAACAGCAAGGTTAAGCGCGGTCTGCCCGCCCATCGTCGGAAGTAGGGCATCAGGCCTTTCTTTCTTTATTATCAGCTCAATGATATCTGCTGTTAACGGCTCTATGTAAGTCGCATCAGCAATATCAGGGTCTGTCATGATTGTTGCGGGATTTGAGTTTATAAGAACTACCTTGTAGCCTTCTTCCTTCAATGCCTTGCACGCCTGAGTGCCCGAATAGTCAAACTCGCAGGCCTGTCCTATAACAATAGGGCCCGAACCGATTAATAAGATTTTTTTAATGTCAGTTCTTTTTGGCATAAAATCTTTCTATCATCTCCCTGAATCTTTTGAAGATATGTACAGAATCATTCGGCCCCGGCCCTGCCTCAGGATGATGCTGGACAGAGAACACAGGCAGTTCAACATGCTGCATTCCCTCTTCAGTGCCGTCATAAAGATTCTTATGCGTAAGCTTAACCTGTCCTTTAAGGCTGTTTATGTCAACGCAATAATTGTGGTTTTGTGATGTTATTTCAACTCTTCCTGTTGATAAATCCTTTACGGGATGGTTTCCGCCGTGATGCCCGAATTTTAATTTATAGGTCCTTCCTCCCATTGCAAGCCCGAGTATCTGATGCCCGAGGCATATTCCCAATGTAGGCTTTTTGCCCATGAGTTTCTTTGCGCTCTCTATCGCATATGTCACTGTCTGCGGGTCACCGGGCCCGTTGCTTAAAACTATTCCGTCAGGATTCATCTCAAGAACTTTCTCCGTATCTGTTTGTGCGGGAACAACAGTGACATCAAACCCTGCCTCAACAAGGTTTCTCAGGATATTGAACTTTATGCCAAAGTCATATACAACTACTTTTAATACCGCTTTACTTCTTTCTACAACGCACCATTTCCAGCATCCTGCTTCCCATTTATAAATCTTCTTCGTCGTTACTTCTTTTACAAAGTCATATGCGGCGATGCCCTGATGTTTCTTCACCTTTTCAAGAAGACTTTCAGGGTTCAAATCCTTTGTTGATATTATCCCCATCTGTACGCCGTGGTTTCTTAAATGCCTTGTCAGCGCCCTTGTGTCAATGCCCTGAAGCCCCACGATATTTGATTTCTTCATGTAAGCAACAAGAGATGCCTGAGAACGCCAGTTGCTCGGAAACTCGCAAACCTCTTTCACGATAAAACCCTCTGCTTTAATCCCGCCCTGCGATTCTATGTCCTCTTCGTTTATGCCGTAATTTCCAATCTGGGGATAAGTCATTGTAACAATCTGTCCCTTATATGATGAGTCGGTGAGTATTTCCTGATACCCTGTCATAGAGGTATTAAAGACAACCTCAGCGATAGCTTCGCCTTCAGAGCCAAATCCCTCGCCTTCAAACACAACCCCATCGGAAAGGACTAATAATGCCTTACTCATACACCTTTCCCTTGCATATCGTCATTACCGGCATTCCCTTCAATATCCAGCCGTCAAAAGGCGTGTTCCTGCCTTTTGAAACAAATCTTTCTGCCTCAACTTTGAATTTTTTATTCGCATCAACCATAACAATATCGGCATCAGAGCCAATCTTAAGCGTTCCTTTGTTTATGCCCAAGATTCCTGCGGGCTTCACTGCCATTTTCTCAACAAGCTGCGGCATAGTTAAAACACCTTCATGCACAAGCCTCAGACTCAGGCTCAACGCTGTTTCAAGGCCTGATATTCCGGAAGGGGCGCGGTCAAATTCCCGCAGTTTTTCATCCCTGTGATGCGGCGCATGGTCTGTTGCTATGACATCAATCGTGCCGTCTTTCAGCCCCTGCTTAATTGCATTCACATCTTTATCTGTCCTTAACGGCGGATTCACTTTTGCATTTGTGTTATATCCTTCAACATTATTCTCTGTAATGCTGAAGTAATGCGGGCATGTTTCTGCAGTTACATTTATTCCTCTTTCCTTAGCGTCTCTGATTATTCTTACAGAGCCTTCTGTTGAAACATGCGCTATGTGAAGCCTTCCCCTGGCAAGTTTTGCAAGCGAAATGTCCCTGCTTATCATTATCTCTTCTGCTTCAGAAGGTATCCCCTTTAATCCGAGGGTCAATGACAACAGCCCTTCGTTCATCACACCGCCTTCGGAAAGGCCTATATCTTCGCAATGAGAGATTATCGGGACCTTGAAGGCCCTTGAATATTCAAGCGCCCTTCTCATAATAAGGCTGCTCATGACAGGGGTTCCGTCATCTGAAAAAGCGACACAGCCTTCCGAATACATAATGCCCATCTCTGCAAGCTCTTCGCCTTTCTGCCCCTTTGTTATCGCGCCAATCGGATAGACAGTGCATGCACCTTCCTGAATCGCCTTCCTTATAATAAAATCCGTAACGCTTGAATTGTCATTCACAGGGTTTGTATTCGGCATGGCGCAGACTGTTGTGAAACCGCCTTTAACGGCAGCCATGCTCCCTGTTCGTATCGTTTCCTTGTATTCAAATCCCGGTTCTCTAAGGTGTGTATGCATGTCTATAAGTCCGGGCAGAACGTATAAGCCGGAAGCATCAATAATATCGCCACCAGATGCACGATTTTTTATTTTTTTATCTTGCATCTTGTATCTTGCATCTTGTATCTTGATTTCCTTTATTTTTCCCTCTTCAATTAATATATCCCCAATCCCATCTATTCCCTGTGATGGGTCTGTTATGTGTCCATTCTTAATTAATATTTTCACGCCGTTATTCCCTCACCCCTGCCAGCAGATACATCACCGCCATTCTTACGGCAAGCCCGTTGGTAACCTGCTCAAGTATCACAGACCTCGGCCCGTCAGCAACATCAGAAGCCACCTCCACACCGCGGTTCATAGGCCCCGGGTGCATCACAATCGCATCCTTGTCAGCCCTGCGAAATCTCTCTGAAGTAAGCCCCCAGTTCTTTGAATATTCAAGTGTGGATGGGAAAAATCCCTTCCCCTGCCTTTCCATCTGAATCCTCAGCACCATAACCACATTTACGCCGTCCAGCCCTGAATCCATATCATGAAAAATCCTGACGCCGAGTTCTTCGAGTTCCTTCGGGACTAATGTAGGAGGGCCTATAAGCCTGACCTCTGCGCCGAATTTTGCAAGTAAATATATATTTGATTTTGCTACCCGGCTGTGAAGTATATCCCCGACTATCGCAATCTTAAGCCCCTCAATCCTTCCTATCTTTTCTTTGATTGTAAATGCATCAAGCAGAGCCTGCGTGGGATGTTCGTTTATGCCGTCGCCTCCGTTTATAACAGTGGCGTTAATGTGTTTTGCGATAAGATGCGGCGCGCCTGACGAGGAATGCCTTATCACCATGAAATCCGCGCCAAGCGCCTGAACATTGAGGGCTGTATCTATAAGGCTTTCTCCCTTAACAACACTGCTTGTTGTAACCGACAGGTTTAAGACATCGAGGCTCAGCCTTTTTTCTGCAAGTTCAAACGAGGTTCTCGTCCTTGTTGAAGGCTCAAAGAAGAGATTAACAGCGGTCTTTCCACGCAAGGCAGGGACTTTTTTAATATCACGCTTAAGCACGTCCTTAAATCCCGATGCTGTATCAAGGATAAGGATTATCTCGTCTTTTGTGAGTTCCTTAATCCCGAGCAAATCTTTTGACAAAAGTTTCATTTTATTGTCACCTTATCCTCAAGCCCGTTTTCTTCAAGGCTGACCTCTACATTCTCATCTATTGCCGTTGGTATATTTTTGCCTGCGAAATCAGCCTTTACCGGAAGCTCCCTGTGTCCCCTGTCTATCAAAACCGCAAGCTGTATGCAAGAGGGCCGTCCCATATCCATTAGCGCATCCATAGCAGCCCTTATGGACCTGCCTGTAAAAAGGACATCGTCAACGAGAACGACTTTCATATCCGTTATCTCGCAGGGCACCTCTGTCCTTCTGACCGCAGGCTGTTTTTCCCTGATATTCAGGTCATCCCTGTAAAAGGCTATGTCAAGAGAGCCTACAGGAATATCTTTGCCCTCTATCTCCTTAATTTTGCCTGCAAGCCTCTTTGCAAGATGCACGCCCCCGCTCTGTATGCCTACAAGGCAGAGTTCTTTGGTCCCCTTGTTCTTCTCAAGGATTTCATGCGCCATCCGCGCAAGTATTCTGTCTATGTCTTTTTTATCAAGCAGTTCCTTAGGCATAAAGAATCTCCGAAAATGCGTTTATATTGATAGGCTTACGGGCATAAAAAAACCTTCCCGGCTTGCGGCAGGGAAGGTTAATGTGTTTTTCATGCTTGCAGCTCACGCTGCCTCCTTTGCCTTCTTAACCTCGCGGGGCTATCCTTAAAGGCATAGATATTAAAGCATAACCGGTATTTTCTTGTCAATTAGTTTTAATGTGATATACTTTCGTAAAAGGAGGACTTATGGTTAAGTTCACAAAAACTCTTATAATCTCCTTTCTTTTATTCTTCATAGCATTGCCTGCCTCTGCTCAGGAACCCCTCATAACTATTGGCGTTTCCCTCGGGCTCACAGGAAAATACTCCGAGATGTCGGATATGCAGATGAAGGGCTTTAAGCTGTGGGAAAGCGCTGTAAACAGCAGAGGCGGCATCCTCGGGAGAAAAATAAAGCTTATAATCTACGATGACAAAAGCGACCCTCAGACAGCAAAATCTCTCTATGAACATCTTATATTAAATGATAAGGTGGATCTTGCCTTCGGCCCATACTCAAGCGAGATAACAGAGGCGGTACTTCCGATAACTGAAAAACACGGCTATCCTTTGCTTATATCGGGAGCATCTGCTGACAGGCTTTGGCAGAAAGGTTATAAATATGCCTTCGGAATTTATACGCCTGCAAGCAAATACTCGGTTGGTTTCCTTGAATTGCTGGTCAGAAATGACCTGCAGGATATTGCAATCTTACATGCAGGTGATTCGTTCTCAAAGGACATTGCAAACGGCACAAAGAAATGGGCGGAAAGGTTCGGGCTTAAGGTAGTTTTGTTTGAAGGCTTTAAAAAAGGCACAGAAAATCTCGATGCTGTTGCTAAAAAGGCAAAGGCATCAAAAGCAAAGGTGCTTATTGTCTGCGGTCATTTTAACGAGTCGGTAAAAATGAGGAAGTCCCTTAAAAAGATTAACTGGCAGCCGAAGGCATACTTTGCGAGTGTCGGGCCTGCAATGCCTGCATTCCATACTAATCTTAAATCCGACGCCAACTATGTGTTCTCTTCCTCCCAGTGGGAACATCATGAAGAAACAACAATTCCAGGATGTAAGGAATTCTATCACGCATATATTCATGCCTATAATGAAATACCGTCCTACCATGCGGCAACGGCATACGCATCAGGGCAGATACTTGAGGCTGCAATAAAGAATGCAGGAAGCATTGAAGGGGAGCAGTTAAGGGCTGTTTTATTGTCGTTGGACACTATCAGTGTCATCGGCAGGTACAGCGTTGATAAAAAAGGGAAGCAAATAAAGCACTTTAATGTAATTGTCCAGTGGCAGAATGAAGAGAAAAAAATTGTCTGGCCTGAGGGGCTAAAAACAGCAGACCCGATATTCAGATGAAAGAATATTTACGCAGGATAACAAAGAGCCTTGCATTCAGGATTTTCATTTCGATATTTGCAATAGTATTAATATCAGGGCTTGTCCTTTATGTATTCATACTCCGCTCGGTGTCAGGCTTTGCGGATGAATATATAAAGGGAAATATCGCAGACATATCCGGCGATGTATATAAAATATGCGATAAAAGCCTGAATGACCTTTTAATGACACGCTCATCAGAAAATGAGAAACTTGTAAGGCTCAAGAAGGGCCTGACAATAGGCGAGATAGAAAGCTATATGGCAGCGAATGATCTTAAGGGCGGTATCATAGAAGATGAAAAGGAAATACTGAGAATCGGCGACTTCAAGACGGAATTTTTACAAACAATAGAAGATACAAAAGAACATACAGTCTCAACCTTAAAATATGCCGGAGAGAGATATTATGCAATACATTCGCATTTTGAGCCGTGGGGCTGGCATCTGATATTGATAAAAGATGCGGCTGCCTATTCCGGACTGATACATAGGGTGAAGCGTGCATACGCATCAGCAGCCATTATGTTTTTAGTAGTGATTTTCTTCTCCATCTACTTACTCAACAGATATATCAGATACCCTGTAAGCACAATTATAAAATCCATCAGGAAGAGTGAAAAGCCTGAATACAAGGGCATCTATGAATTTGAATTTCTCAGCGACAACATCAGCCATCTTATAGATTCCCTTCAACATGAAACAAAGATGCTCAATAACCTTTACTACATAGCAGTGTCAAAAAAAGGCGAGGATTTTTTTGATGAGGTCGTAATGGCTATTGGCAGGATGTATAACCTGAATTCCTTCATAGCAAGGGTCAGCCCTGATGGAGAAGTCGCAGAGGTTGTATCATTGTATCTAAATGGAGAGATGAAAAAAGGCATGAACATTTCTCTTAAGGGCACGCCCTGTGAGGGGGTTGTGACTAAGAAGCAAATGTGCGTTATTGAAAGAGACGCTTATAAACAGTTCCCTAATGCGGACCTCCTGTCATCAATAAAGGCTGACTCTTACATAGGCCTTGCTGTGTTTAATAGAAAAAATGATGTGGCGGGGCTGCTGAGTGCCTTTGGCAAACAAAAAGAATTTTTAGAGTCAGACATAAAGGTCTTACAGTCCATAGGACAGATGGTTGCGGCAGAACTTGAGCGATTAAGCGAAGAAGAAGAAAAAGAAGCATTAAAAGAACAGCTTTTTCAGGCGCAGAAGCTTGAGGCGATAGGGACACTTGCAGGCGGTGTCGCCCATGACTTCAACAACATGCTTCAGGGAATCCTCGGATATGCGGCATACCTTAAGATGAAGGTTCCGGTTGAGGACCCTATGCATGAGCCGCTCACTGTAATAGAACATTCCGCAGAAAGGGCGGCAGACTTAACAAAGAAGCTCCTCGGTTTTGCCAGAAAGGGCAAATATCTCATTGGACCTATGAACCTGAATGCAATTGTGGAAAATATAGTGGCAATCACGGCAAGGACCTTTGACAGGAAAATAAAAACAGAGACAACCCTTGCGCCAGATATCTATACAATAGAAGGCGACAAGAGCCAGCTTGAACATGTAATCCTGAATATATGCCTCAATTCAAGGGACGCAATGCCTGAAGGAGGAATCCTGAGTATTGAAACATTCAACGCCGAGATAACGAAAGAAACAAAACCGCACAGTTATATGAAGGAAGGGAAATATGTCGTCCTAAAGGTCCTTGACACAGGCACAGGCATGGATGAAGAAACCCAGAAACGCGTCTTTGAGCCGTTTTTCACAACAAAGGAAGTGGGCAAAGGCACCGGCATGGGGCTTCCGATGGCTTATGGGGTTGTGAAGAACCACAACGGGTTTATAACAGTTGACAGCGCGCCCGGCAAAGGTTCAACTTTTACAATATATCTTCCGGCAACTGAGAAAAAGGCTGAAAAAGAGACAGCAGTTTTAAAACCGCTCCATAAGGGAAAGGGAACCATACTTGTTATTGATGATGAAGAGATTATAAGAAATGTTGCAAGGGATATATTACACGAGCTTGGCTATGATACAATTCTTGCTTCAAGCGGCAAAGAAGGCGTTAAGATTTATGCCGATAAAAAAGATTTTATAGACCTCGTTATTCTGGATATGATTATGCCGGAAATGGAAGGCAAAGAAACATTCAAGAAGCTGAAAGAAATAAATCCGGACGTGAAGATACTCATTTCGTCAGGTTACAATCAGGACAGCCTTCCGGAACAGGTTATGGACAGTGGCGAGGCAGGTTTTATCCAGAAACCATATAACATAAATGAGATTGCTGAGATAATTAAAGAGGTTCTTTATACTGCCTGAACCGCCAATATGGCTGATGAGCCTTTTAAGCGGCATCAGAGAATTTTTGGCAACAAATCTCGGCGAAGTGAAAGATAAGCAATTTCAACTGTTTGAGCCTGAAGGGTGAGTTTTGAAATTGCCTGTAACGAGTTATAGATTTGTCAAAAAGTCTCTGCAGAAAGCGAAAAGGTTCATAGCCATCTTTGCTATTTCAGCAAGCACCCCTTACATTTGTCATCTCCCCGCTTTGAACTGCACAAGCCTGAAATCCCGTAATGGCACATTGCAAAATCATATTTAAGCGGGTCCTCGGAATCAAGTTTCTTTAATGCGCTTGTTATCTCCACAGCCATTTTCCAATCCTGAGATTTGCGTTTTGTAAAGCCGAGGCATCTTGAAATCCTTGCTATGTGCGTGTCCACAGGGATAATGAGCTTGTTTTCAGGTATGCCCTTCCAGATGCCAAAATCAATGTCTTTATTCCTTATCATCCACCGCAGAAAAAGATTCATCCTCTTGCATGCGCTTCCTTTTGAAGGTGAAGGAAAGAATTGGAGCAAACCACCCGGCTTTAAATTTTTCCCGTAAATATCGGATGTGTCTGTCTTAAGGCTGTAATCTATAAAGCCTGTCAGGGCCTTGCCTGTGTCAGAATCGGTTTTTTTATAAAAACTTTTAAAAACATTTTCTATGGATTTATGACTTCTCAGCAGATGACTGATGATATGAAGAAGGCAGATGATGTCCTTATTCTCGTTAAACCTGTATTTTATCCCTGAAAACAACCTACCGTCTTTTTTTGCTTTAAACTCCATGAGAAAATCATTTGGACTGCCTCGCATTGCCGAAAGGATTTTTTCTATTACAGGCTTGAATAAACCAACTTTTCCATAGGCAAAACACGAAGATATAAAGCCCGCAATTTCTATGTCTTCGCGCCTTTTATATCTGTGAGGAAATTCAATGGGGTCATGAAGTATCCTTTCTTTAAAATCGTATTCGCCATAAAACTTATCAAGAACTTGTTTAACCGACAACATCCAGCTTCCTTACCCTGAGCTTAACGCCTAATTCATCCGCTATCTTCCTGCACTTCTCAACATCAACGCCTTCCATTTCTACAACAGTAGCCTGAACATCAGGAATATATTTTTTTGATTCTTTTATGAATGCTAGGACCTCATGAAACGCATTCTTAAAATCAGGCGCGCATATCCTGTCGTAAACCTTCTCATCCTGTGCATCAAGGCTGACAGAGATGACATCCACGAAACCTTTTAATTCAGGAAGTATGTTCCGGCGGTTTATAATATTGCCGTGCCCGTTTGTATTAATCCTGACCCTGCCGCCTCTTTCTTTTATCCACCGGGCAATATTTTTAACTATTTCAAACCTGAGAAACGGCTCGCCGTAACCGCAGAAAACAATCTCTTTATATTGAACAGGGTCGCCTATTGCCGCCTTAAGTTCTTCCTCAGTAGGTTCAGAAGAAAGCCTGAGGTTATGCCCCTTCACATAGTCGCTATGAAACCTCACACAGAACGAGCACTTGTTTGTGCATCTGTTCGTTATATTGAGATAAAGGCTGTCTCGTATCTTATAGGTTATCTCCCCCTGCTGAATGGACTTTCCTATCCTGAAAAGCCGCCTTGCATTGAGTGTCGTAATCCTTGCGATATCTTCAAGGCTTACCCCCCTCGTCTCAGCTATTTTTTCAGCGGTATTGACCATAAAAGCAGGTTCATTCCTTCTGCCCCTGAATGGTTCAGGCGTGAGATATGGAGCGTCAGTCTCTATGAGGAGATAATCATCAGGAATCACCTCTGCTGTCTCACGTAATTTGCCTGCATTCTTAAATGTCACCGGCCCCGCTATGGATATGTAAAGCCCCATCTCCATAGCCTTTTCCGCCATATCCATGTCTCCTGAGAAGCAGTGCAGAACTCCCCTGTTTATCCCTGAATCTCCGAGTATTTCAAGCGTATCTTTTTTTGCCTCCCTGCTGTGTATGATTACCGGCAGTGCAAGTTCTTTTGCAAGAAGCAGCTGCTTTTTAAAAACCTCTTTCTGAATATCTCTTGGTGAGTTATCGTAATGATAATCAAGTCCTGTTTCGCCGATTGCAACAACCTTGGGAAGCGAAGATGCATGATGCATGATGCATGATGCATGGTTTTTTAATTCTGTATCCTGTATCCTGTATTTAGTTCCCCATGCCTTTATCTGTTCGTATATTTCCTCTGTAAAATCCTTTGCATCATGAGGATGTATGCCGACTGACGAGTAAATGAAATCATATTTTTCAGAAAGCCTTAGGCTCCCGCTATTGCCTTTCATATCAGAGCCGACTGTAATAACAGCTTCTATGCCTGCGTCCCTTGCCCTTTGGATAACTTTATCCCTGTCCTCATCAAATTCGGTCATCTCGATATGACAATGGGTGTCAATGAAAGTGACGAGTGGCGGCTGTTTTTTACGCACCGAATTTTTTGAGACGCAATGCATTTGCGAGCGCTAATGGCATGAGATTAACTGTGGAGAATATTCCGAGTTCTCCTTTGGTGCACTCCCTCTCTGAAAAAGAATTGCAGAGCCCACCAAAAACATAAGCGGAACTGAGGAGCACAGGCACAGGATGCCAGCTATGGCCTTTAAGCAAAGATGGTGTTGAATGGTCGCCTGTAATGATTAAGACCTCCGGCTCCAGCGCAAGGATTCCCGGCAGGATGTGGTCAAATCTTTCAATCTCCGCCGCCTTCTCTTTGAAATTGCCGTCCTCTCCGTATGAATCCACCTTCTTTATATGGACAAAAAAGAAGTTATATTTTTTATAATTCTGCTTCAGGAAATCTATCTCTTCTTTTACGCCTCCTGTTACAACAGGGGCGTCCATGCCGATGAGTTTTGCAAGCCCCCTGTACATCGGATAAGTTGCAATTGCAACTGATTTAAGTCCGTACACTTCCTCAAAATGCGGAATATCAGGCGCCTGAGAAAAGCCTCTGAGCAGGATAAAATTTGCGGTATCCTGATTTTTGATGATTTCTGTCACTGCCTTTATCAGTTTTTCTATTATCTTCGCAGCCTTTTCTGCCTGCGGACACATCGGTGTAACTTGGACCGGAGCTTCCCCCTCTTTCTGAGGGTCTGTATCCATAATATCCGCTGCGCCCTTTTCCAGCGGTTCAGGAAATCTCAAAACAACGGCAAACCTGTGTTCCATTCCCTGAGCAAAAATCACCTCTGCGTTTTCAATCTTCCTTATTTTCTTTTGCAGCCCCTCTGTAATCTTCAGGCTTTTCTCCGTCGGTATCCTGCCGGCGCGCCTGTCTTTAATAACGCCCTTTTCAATTGTTGCATAATTGCACCTGACAGCTATATCGGTCTTTTTTAATTCTATGCCAAGCCCGAGAGCCTCAAGCACACCTCTTCCTATCTGCCATTTTATTGTGTCATAACCAAAGAGCGCTAAATGTCCGGGGCCGCTTCCCGGAGTTATGCCGAAAGACACGGGCGTATGCAGTCCGCACGCTGAATTCTTTGCAAGCATATCAAGATTCGGAATGTCAGCAACTTCCAGTTCGCTCTTGCCGTGCATCGGAAGCCCTCCGAGGCCGTCAAGAACAACCATCACTATCTTTGAATCATTTTTCTGGATAATACTTTTAACGATGTCCTGCATAAAATCCTCTGCTTTCTAAAACACTTTTCTCCCCTGAATGACAGCTATAGTAAAATATTACTTTAAAGGAGATTCTGTTTGCAAGCTGAGGCCGTTGTCTTCTCCTAACGTAAAAATTCATTTATTAATAAGTTTCTTTAGCGCTAAGCCCGATTTCTCCACAATATCACTATGCAGGCTTCTTCCGTGTGCATCCATCGTCACTATCGCAGGAAAATTCTCCACCTCCAGCAGCCACATCGCCTCAGGAACACCAAACTCTTCGAGCTTCCAGACATCAACAACCCTTTTTACCCTGTCAGCAAGATACGCTGCTGCGCCCCCGATGGTATGGAAATATACACAGCCATTTTTTTTCATTGCATCCAGAGTGCGCTCGCACATGCCGCCCTTTCCCATAATGCCCCTGATTCCGTACGAAGATATTATCCTGTGCTCATACGTCTCAACCCTTATGCTTGTCGTAGGCCCCGACGCAATAATCTTATAGCCGCTATCAGATTTTTTGACTATAGGCCCGCAATGATAGAAAACCGTCCCGCTGAGATTAAAAGGAATATCCTTCTTTGACGGCCTCTCGTAGAAGAGAAACTTATGTATCTTATCCCTGCCGGTTACTATCATGCCGTTTATTAAAACCACATCGCCGACATTAAGTCCCGTGACATCTTTTTTCGATAATGGCAGATTTATTATCTTTGCTTTTTTACCTGAAACCTGTGACCCGAAACCTGTAACCTGTTTTTCTACCATATCAGCCTTCCTCTTCTGTTGGCCCAGCAGCATACAGATATATCCACAAAGTAAGATGCAGGATGGCGGTGGTTAACGCCTATCTTTACCCCGAGAGCAGTTGTTTTTCCTCCAAAACCAATAGGGCCTATGCCGAGGGTGTTTATTTCCTTCAGCAGTCTTTTTTCAAGCTTAAAAAGAACCTCAATATTATTCGTATCAGTCAGCCTTCTCATAAGCTGTTCCTTTGCAAGACGAGTAACCTGATCCTTTGCCACACCTATTCCAACTCCGATGGTATATGGCGGACATCCCCTGCCCTGTGCCCTATAAACCGCATCAAGAACGCATTTTCTTACGCCGTCAAGGTCTCTGTCTGCCTTCAATTCTTCTTTGGGAAGCTTGTATGTCTGTCCCACATTTTCACAGCCTGAGCCTTTAAGCATTAGGTCTATTGAAAGTGTGCTGTCAGGCACTTCCCTGAAATAGATTACGGGAAATCCCATGCCTGTATTGTCCCCTGTATTTTTATCCGTGATTATATCAACGGCATTCGGCCTTAACGGGACTTTTTCAGTTGCAATGCGGGTTGCCTCTATGATTGTCTTTTCAAGTTCAATCTGGCTTAGGCCTATCGGGGTTTTAACATAAAAAACAGGCACGCCTGTATCCTGACAAATAGGCCTTGCAGTCTCTCTTGCAATGCGTATATTTTCAAGGATTATCTCAAGAGCATGCCTTGCATTTGAACCTTTCTTTTCAGAAACACACGCTGCCTTAAGCGCATCCTCAACATCAGGAGGCAATGATGTTGCGACTTTTCTGTAAAGCTCTACTATCCCGTCACGAAGTTTCAGCATATTAGAAGTATATCATTTATCAGTATGAATTAGGCAATTGAGGAACAGATTTAGGAGCTGCGGATGGATTTGAGATCAGGTTTCCGTGCAAAGCACGGAAACCTGAATACGTTTTACTTTTTAGGTGTTTCTTTCTTGGGTTCTTCTTTCTTGGGTTCTTCTTTCTTGGAAAGGCCTGCAATCGCATCCTTGTTCACGTCAATCTTATATGACTTCTTAAGATTTTCAACGTAACCGTCAAAAACTTCCTTCTGTTTCTGTGCGGTCAGCCGCTGGGCCAGCATATCCCTTATCTTCTCAAACTCAATTGTCTTGCCCTGCACCACGAAATCAGTCTTGTTCTTTTCATAGAAGTCCCTTATGTCTTTATCGGACAGCTTTGCCTTATCCTCTATCTCCTTTTCAAGAAGCGCACTTATGAGAATCAGCTTCTGGGAATCTGCAACTTTTTTAAGATATGTGGCATCCCTGTCAAGCCCTTTCTTCTTAGCTTCCTGATAGAGAAGCTCTTTTTTGATGAGTTCATCAATCAGCCTCGCTATTCCTTCCTCACCCTCAAACATCTTCTGCGCAAACGGCGGAAGGGCTTCAATCTCCTTCTTGAGGTCTTCCTTTGTTATGGTAACGCCGTTTATCTTTACAAGATACTGTCCTTTCTGTTCTTCTTTCTTTGCGCAGCCAAAGACAAGAAAAACAGTTAATACAAAAAATGCAATCTTTTTCATTTGCTCCTCCGTTCTTTTAGTATTCAGTGTCAGCAGTTAGTGTCAGTAAAAAACTGACACGGACACTAATCACTGGCACTCTAATAATGTTTCTTTAGTTCAAGCAAAACCTGCTTGGCAACACCTTTCAGCGTCTCGAAAACCCCTACGCCGGTAGGCGCCACTCCCTCAAACCACTGCACGCCGTTTACGTTGAGAAGTTTATTCATCTCTTCGACAGGGGCCACACGAGGAAGGTCTCTCTTGTTGTATTGCACTGCGTATGGCAGCTTTTCTACGGCATAGCCCTGCTCCGCAAGATTTATCCTGAGATCATCCAAGCTCTCCATGTTAGCCTCCATCCTCTCTATCTGCGAATCGGCAACGAATATGACCCCATCCACGCCCTTAAGAATTAATTTTCTGCTTGCCGCATAGAAGACCTGCCCCGGAACTGTATACAGATGGAACCTAACCTTGAACCCTCTTATGTCGCCAAGCGCCAGGGGAAGAAAGTCAAAGAACAGAGTTCTCTCACTCTCCGTAGCCAAAGATATAAGCTTGCCCTTCTGTTCAGGGTTTGTCTTCTTGTATATGAATTGAAGGTTTGTGGTCTTTCCACAAAGCCCCGGGCCGTAATATACAATTTTGCAATTGATTTCTCTGGAAGAATAATTTATAAAAGACACTTATCGTTACACCTACTTGAAAAGATTATCAATATCCTCATCGCTTATCTCCGCAAAAGGCGAGTCTGCTGATTTGCCGCCTTCCACTTTTTCTTTTTCTGCCTTGCTCGCTATTTCGTCAAATATTCTTGCAAGGGCTTCCGCGGCCTTTTTCACCCTGAGCCTTACAAGCCCGAGTGAAGACCTTTGGCCAAATATCACAACAAGTATAACTCTCTGTCCAATCAATGATATATGGATGTTGTCTTTTTCTCCTTCGTGGAAGAGGATAGTAAATTCCTTTTCTCCAAGAAGCCTTGCAATTCCCCCTGTGGCTGCAATATTGCCGGCTGTAAGCGATGCAAGGGATGTGGTATCAATATTGTGGGTATCTCCTGCAGAGGCTATAAGCTGGCCGTTTTTATCCACAAGGAAGACAACGTTTGCATTTGCCTGCTGGTGAAGTCTCTGGAGTTCCCCGTCAATCTTCTGGAACTCATTATCATGCATTACAAGGTCAGAACCGGCCATCCTCTATCTCCTCTTAATCGCCATCCTGCCGCATTAAAAAACGCAGGGATTTTCATCTAAATTATCAGAAACACTACTAATAAGCAACTGTAAACTATTCTGTTCCTGACGCCTTAAGCAGAACTCCCCACTCTTTATCCACCATTTCCTGAAAATTTTTAAGCATGTTTTCATTTTCAGGAGCAAAAAGGTGCTTAAATCTTCCCTGAGGCTTAAGGAAATCCACAAGGGGCTTCTTTTCCTTTGGCTTAAAGGTTACTTTTGTGACTCCGTTCTCTATCTCATAAAGCGGCCAGTAGCATGTCTCAACGGCAAGCCTGCTGAGCATTATAGCGTCGTCTGTCCTTGACCGCCATCCGCGGTTACATGGCGAAAGTATGTTCATAAACTTAGGGCCCTTAATTTCAAGCGCCTTTTTTACTTTCTTTACAAGATCGCTCCAATTGCTCGGTGATGCCTGCGCAACGTATGGAATATCATGCGCAGCCATTATCTTTGTAAGGTTTTTTCTCGGCTGGGGCTTGCCATGGATAACGCTTCCCGCAGGACAGGTTGTCGTGTCCGCACCGTAAGGAGTGGCGCTTGAACGCTGAATGCCTGTATTCATATATGCGCCGTTGTCATAGCAGACATAAAGCATGTCATGCCCGCGCTCCATTGCGCCTGAAAGGCTCTGCAACCCTATGTCATAAGTGCCTCCATCGCCGCCGAATGCGATGAACTTAATCTCCTTATCAATCTTACCCTGCTTTTTCAAAGACCTGTACATCGTCTCTACGCCTGAAAGCGTTGCAGCGGCATTCTCAAAGGCATTGTGTATCCATGGGATTTTCCAAGCAGTATAATCAGATATGCAGGTAGAGACTTCAAGACATCCGGTTGCATTGGCTGCAACTATGGGATAGTCCGAAGCAAGAAGAACCATCTTTACAATAATAGGAGCGCCGCAGCCTGAACACATCCTATGCCCTGAAGTTAACAATATTTCTTTTTTTGAAAGTTCTTTTAATGTAAGTGGTGTCGCCATATTATTCCCTCACCGCGATATATTCTTTAATCATTTTTACTTTTCCTGTCTTTACTATCTCAACAAGCTCATTAAGCACAAGCTCCGCATGACTTGGCATGTAATCCCTTCCTCCGAGGCCGTATATCTTATTGATAAGAACCGGCCCATTTTTATGAGGATAAAGGCTTGCGGCAATATCAATGAAGAGCGGCCCGTAAGAGCCTCCGAATGCATCAGCCCTGTCAAGTACACAGATTGCTTTCAGGTGCTTTAACGCATTTCCTATTTCATCGTACGGGAACGGCCTGAACAACCTCGGCTTTAACAAGCCAGCCTTTATTCCTTTTTCTCTGAACGAATCAATAACATCCTTTGACGTGCCTGCAGCGGAGTTCAGTATAACAAGCCCTATCTCAGCGTCATCAAGCCTGTACTCTTCAAAGAGCCCGTATTTCCTGCCGGATATTTTTTCAAAGTCTTTAGCGACATCCAATACAATGCCGGGAACCTTTGACATAACCTCAGCATGCGCCTTTCTGTATTCCATATAATAGTCCGGGAGTATCAAAGGCCCGTAACTCACAGGATGCTCCAGATCAAGCAAAGGATTCAACTGCTTATACTCACCGACAAGTTTGCTGACAGCGTCATCGTCGATATATTCAATCCTCTCTATTGAATGGCTTATGATAAAGCCGTCAAGACACACCATGATCGGAAGCCTTATATCCATGTGCTCTGCAATGCGGAATGCCTGAATTGTATTGTCATACGCCTCCTGAGCGTTCTCAGACCAGAGCTGTATCCATCCGCAGTCCCTTGCGCCCATTCCATCCGAGTGGTCTCCGTGGATATTTAATGGCGCTGACAAGGCCCTGTTCACCAGAGCCATGACTATCGGCAGCCTTGTGCCTGAAGCTATGAATAATTCTTCCCACATAAGCGCAAGCCCCTGCGAAGAGGTAGCGGTCATAACCCTTCCGCCTGCGGCAGCGGCTCCTATGCACCCGCTCATCGCGCTGTGTTCGCTTTCAACAAGAATCATCTCGGTCTTTACCTTGCCGTCTGATACAAAACCTGTAAATCTCTGCATAATATCTGTCGCAGGGGTTATGGGATATGCTGCGCTTACATCAGGGTTTATCTGTCTCAGCGCCTCTGCAACAGCCTCGTTTCCTGTAACCGCAACTATTCTTCCGGATTTCTGGGCCATCATTTCCCCTCCTCTTCCATGACTATCGCCTTGTTCCCTTTTTTCCCCGGACACTCAAGAGCGCATATTCCACAGCCCTTGCAATAGTCATAATTAAACCCTGTCATTTTACCGTCCTTGACATTAACAGCCATGTCAGGGCAGTACGCCCAGCAGAAAAGACACTGGATGCAGTTTTCCTCTATCCATTTCGGCCTGTAGGCCCTCCATGAGCCTGTCTTAAACTGTAAAGCGCTTCCTGCCTCTGTGCAGACAGCTCCGGGATTCACATTCTTCCATCCTTTAAGCTTCATCCTTCTTTTACCTCCCCGTATCCGCGCTTTGTAGCCTCAAGATTGCCGTCTATTATCTTCTGGGAGAATTTCTTTCCGAAGCTTTTCCTGACATCTTCGAGAAGACTATCAATGCTTACAATGTTCGTGGCCTTGCATATTGCTCCAAGCATCGGCGCATTAGGCAAAGACCTTCCGATGCAATCCATCGCTATCTTTGAAGCGTCTATTGTAAAAACCTTCTGTGAAGATTCCGCTTTGAGTTTTGCTCTTATTTCTTTAGGTTCTTTTGATGTATTTACCACAAAAATAGCGTCCTTTGTTGCCCCGTCGGCAACATTGATGCTGTCAAGCAAAGTAGCGTCAACAACACTAACAATCTGAGGATTTAAAACAGGACAATGCATCCTGAGTTCTTTAGAACTAATCCTGTTATATGCACGCAGAGGCGCACCGGCCCTTTCAGGCCCGTATTCAGGGAAGGCCTGCACATGCCTTCCGCTGCTGAGGCATGCGTCAGCAAGCACCTTTGCGGCAGTGACCGTTCCCTGTCCGCCTCTTCCATGCCACCGGATTTCAACCATATCAGCCATATCTTTCCTCCACAATAAAGTTTATCATTTTATCCAATTATCCGCTTATTTTGCAAGACATCAAACTTAATAGGTTTATTTATTTTTGTGATAGAAGAAACACGGGTGTTTTTTTATGAGACTTTTAGCGCATTATGTGTCAAGTAAGTTAGTTTATTGATCACTGAGCTTGATATTGAGATGAAGGTCTTTTTTAACCTTGCAAATTAAAGGCCTACCTTTTAAATTACAAGCAGATAAAACGGGCATTGAGGCTGAGATTGAGATGAGGCTTAGTCAGGCGCTTTTTCTATATCGCGTAGCGTACCAGTCAATAACCTGTCTAATCATTTTTTGGTAGGAAGTATGATGTTTTTGCGCCTCCTTTTTAAAAAAATCAATACTCGCTTTTTTTAGGGCAATTGTCACCTTAATATTTTCTTCCTTCAGCACGAGTTGATCCGGAGGAGGCAGAAAATCATTAACAATCCTGAGATTGCCCATGGGTTCTTCGCTATATTTCATTTTGCTCTTCATATATTTTCCTCCCTTTTCTCCAATATCCCGCACCATAAATGCGGATAACATTACCTCTATACGTAAACCTCACGGTCATTATGCCCTCGCCGACCCTGCCGATGCAGTAAAACCTTTCTTCCTCGGTACTATGGTTAATGTCTTCGACAATTACACGCATAGGGTCAAGAAAGGCATATTGAGCCAATGAAAAAGAGACATTGTGCTTGGCATGGTTTTCCCTATCCTTCTCCTCGTCCCATTCGAAATGGGTCTTTTTCATGGTTTTATGATACTACGGAATGAGCTAAAAAGCAATATGAAAGTATGGCTGTTTATATGGTCTATTTGAAACTGAAACTCAACTGATATCGCAAAGGGCAGGATTGAGAAACGCGTACACCGCCGCGCGGCTTGGTATCTCCTACTCTATTGCCCTCTTGCCCGCTCTTTCTTGCTGATAGCTGATCGCTGAAGGCTGAAGCTGAGTTAGCGAATAGATTACGGCACTTTGAGACTGTCATGCAGTGACTCACCGAGGCAGTGGAACTATTAAAAAACCGGCCGCTGTCCCTAATTAGTCACCGATACATTTATCAACGACAGTCAATCTATCTTTCCCGCTTAGATAGGGCTATCATGAATGGCCATACTTCTTCAAAAAAACTTGATAAATATATCACTTGTATGTGTTATAATTTGACAACTTTTAATAGTGCGGAGGCAATTTTCAGGGAACTCAGAGTGAGAAATAAATAATGCCCTTAAATAACAAGACAAGGATAAACAAAAAACTTGAATGGGGGAAATATGTATCCCCTCTCTCCGATAAAAATATTACCCCCTTCAACTGGTATTCATTCAAACACAGATTCGGCAGTGAGCTTGTCTCAAAGATATTTTTCATGTTTGGATTATCAGAAGGAGACTCGATTTTCGACCCCTATTGCGGCGGGGGCACGACCCTTATTAAATCAAAATTAGACGGATACAATGCAGTTGGCTTGGATATTTCCCCTTTTTCTACTTTCTTAACAAACACCTTAACAAAATCATATGACGCAAACAGATTAAACAAAGCATTAAAAAAAATTTCCCATAAAGTTAATTCAAAAGTTGATATCCCAGATGTTGCTATTCTGCAAAAATCGTTTTCTGACAGAACATTGCAATATATTTACTCATTAAAAGATTCAATCAATTCATTATCTATGCCCGAGAGAGATTTTTTTCTTTTTTCCTTGTTGAGAATCTTGGATAGTGCAAGCAAAGCAAAAAAATCAGGAGGATTTCTTCGAATAACTGATCAAAAAAGGGTTCCGCTGGAAGTCGTTAAAAAAATGTTTGTTGATTCTTCTGAAAAACTCATGAGCGATATTAAGACCTTTAAATATACAGATACTTTTACCAAGGCGGTAATTGGTGACGCAAGAGATTATCCATATGAAGTGAAAGACAAGAAATATGATGCTATATTAACGTCACCACCATATCCGAACAGACACGACTATACACGGATATATGAGCTAGAATTATTGGTTGGTTTTATAAAAGACAACAAATCTCTTAAAAACCTCCGGTACGAAACTTTAAGATCGCATGTAGAGGCCAAAGAGAAATACAAAGCAGATGGCTATATTAGACCTATGCTGCTTGAGAAAAAGATAAAAGAGTTAAATAAGCGTGAGATGAATAATTCTAAAGTTATTTCAACAATCGATGGATATTTTGAAGATATGTACTTGTCTTTGAAAGAAATGGCCAATGTTTTAAAACCCGGCGGCCATATTGGGCTTGTTGTCAGCAATGTTCGCTTTGCGGGTGTTATGATTCCAGTTGATGAATTGCTGACACAAATAGGAACACAGGTAGGCTTAGAAAATGAGGGTATTTATGTTCTTCGATATAGAGGGAATAGCTCTCAGCAAATGGGCAGACATAAAAGAGAGCCAGCCCGAGAAAGTCTGATAGTCTGGGGAAAATTAAAAATATGCAACAAAAGAAAAAAACAACAAGCCAGCCTAAACAAATCGTTTACCTTTTAGGTGCAGGCGCAACACAAGCAGAGGTTGCCCATCAAGGAGTAAAAGTTAATCTTCTCATGCAGGGCATTTCTTCTCATATTTTAAAAAGGGCTAATACGGATAGGCATTTAAACCTAAAAGAAGAAGCTGATATTGAAAAATTAATAAGCCTACTTGCTGCAACTGGTATCGATAAATATAAACAAGAGGCAGAAAACTTAAGAGAGGCTTATTTCGCGGAGATACTGGACGGTTTGATTAACGCAGGCATATTAGATAATCCAGAGCTTGCTATGGGTCTATTTGAGATGCACAATAATGCACTATTTAAGAAAAAAACCGAAACGCTATCAGGAATCATTAGCTTAAACCATGATAACCTTTTTCAGGTTGCATCGCAAAACATTTATAAATGTATTAACCTTGGCTTTAAATTTGAGTCCGATTCCACTCATTTTTTGCCCGGAAGCAACAAAAAAGCACCACGCATAATACAATTGCATGGTTCCTTTAATTGGCTGAATTCTTTACCTATAAAAGTTTCATTGCTAACGCGTCATAGCAAATATGATAAGGACATGCTGTGGATACCACCAACCATTTTAAAAGAGTCAAAAGATTATCCATATAATAAGTTAATGGCATTAGCATATGAAATATTATTGAGGAAGTGCAACATTTTGAGAATTATAGGCTGCTCATTAAGTCAAAACGATTGGAATATTATTTCTCTTATATTTAACGCGCAATATAATCAATATCGCAATGATAACACTTGCTTTAAAATTGAATTGATAATGGATGAAGATAAATGCCAGGAGATTATCAGGGAGTATTCATACTTAAAAAATATTTTCCCTATTAGCCAATTAAAAGATGGCAATTTTGATGAATACAAAAACTCCGATAAAATATCGAAAACGTCTGAACTTAACAATCCGTTTAAGTATTGGCTTAAAACGAAGGTTCAGTACCATCGGAATAAGGGCACATTTGATGGTAAAAGCATAAGTAAAACTTTGAAAAAAATAATGGGAGCAAGGTAATGAAAAGAAGGTTTGAAGAATGGCGCATAAATAAACTACTTGAATCGAGGGAGAATATTTCTTTTCCTGATTACCAAAGAGAACCTAAATTGTGGGGCTTGAAAGAAAAACAGTTATTAATAGATTCGATAATAATCGATATGGATATTCCTAAACTCTACTTTAACGAGATAAAAAAAGGCGACTATGAAGTGGTTGATGGGCAACAAAGATTATGGGCAATATGGGGATTTATTAACAATGAATATAAATATGAAATAGATGGTAAGAATAAATATTTTAACGAGCTGTCTTCGACTCTAAAGGAACACATACTTTCATATAGATTACAAATTACTATAATCACTAATGCATCTGAGAAAGATTTAAGGGAACTTTTTTTAAGGTTGCAATTAGGCCTTCTTTTAATTACTGGAGAAAAGCTAAATGCGACAGTTGGTTTAATGAAAGATTTTGTGTTTAAAAAGATGGTAAAACATTCTTTTATTAAATCAATCGCAATCCCGGAACGCAGATTTGCAAAACAAACATTATGCGCTCAAATTTGTATCAATATATTTTCTAAGGAAAATATTAATGATTTCTCTCGTACACGATATGAAGATTTAAATTATTTTTTCAAAAACTATGAACATCTGCAAGGGGAAGAGTTGAAGCTGTTTGAAAACCTGTGCAAACACATTCTTGATGTTCTTGACACTCTAAATTTTTATTTTAAGGAAAAGGCTGAGTTGTTGAAAAACAGATCTTTTATCCTCTCTGTATATTTATTTGTTGAAGAGATGACAAAAACTCACAGCAAGCAAGCATTAGATCTTGCAATGCCTAAGTTTATTGAATTTGCAATTACGCTCTTGGAGCGGTTAAGGTCTGAAGCCCAGGCAGGGTTCGACAGAAGAAATGAGGAATTATATATTTTTGAATCTTTCCTAAGCAATGCGCCTGGAGAGAAATATCAAATTAAAAGAAGGCATGACAAATTAAAAGATTTCTTTAAATACTATCAAAAAACTGGCAAAATAAAGGGTGATTAATGGCTTAATCACTCGTTGCTCAACACTTTTGGGTCAGCATTTTATGAAAAAAATAGTAAAAAATTAGAAAAAATTAGGGAACATGTACTAGCTCACTAATTCGGTAACTTTCTGGAGTTTATCAAAAGGTGTTTCATAGTTCAAGCCCCCATGTTTCCTCAGATGATTATATTCAAATAAAAAGTTCCCAAGATTCATGAGCAAGTCTTTCTCGGACTCGAATGAATTGGGATAAAAAAACTCGTTCTTAATTATCTTCCAGAATGCCTCTACTTTTCCATTTGTCTGAGGCCGGTAGGGCCTAGTGCATATGTGTTTTATTCCTAATTCAGCGCACATTGTCTCAAAAGGATGCTCCCGAGCAAGTGAGCCCTTAAATTCGGGACCATTGTCAGACAATATAGCTTCAAATTCAAAATTATATATTTGTTTAAACCATGATAATGAACGAGCCATAAAGTATGTCAGGGTTGAGGCCTTTTTGTCTTTAACTATTTCGGCATAGACAAGTCTTGTGCAATCATCGCAGCATCCAGCAACATAGAGTTCTTTGATTTTAAACGAGCATCTTATATCTTTTGGGATCTTGGTCATATCTATATGGGCAAGCTCTCCGGGCGCCTGCTTTTCATAACGCTTTATTATTTGCTTCTGTGCCTCATTCAGAGGATAACGTGCCTTTATTCTGTCCATGGTGGCAGGAGAAGGTGTTTTATCCAGATAGTAAGGTTTAAAAAGAAGAACCAGTTCGTACCTGTTTGAACCAAATCTTCTGTAAGCTTTGATTATGTTTCGCTCTACCTCTTTAGGTGTCCGTCTTGAACCGGGTTTAGCTCCTCTTTTACTCGGCAGAAGTGATTCAGCCTTCTTTCCGCCTTCTATCCATTTGACATAGTACCGCCTGAGTTCTTTTGCGCTGATATGGTGCGCTTTACAAAGGTCTTTTACAAACCTGAATGGTCGAGGTGTAATTTTGGAACGCGTCCGCTCATATTCCTTTAAAATCGGCAGCCATCTTTTAAGAATAATTTGATACTCGTAATGCATAACAGCCCTCCTTTGGTTAATTTTTACTATACCAAAAGAGTTACCTAATTACTGAGCATGAACAACACATCCCATATTTTTCATGCTCCTTAATTGCAACAATTCCTCTCCCAAAACCTGCCGCATTATAACATTTAAAAAATCTATTTCAAAGGTTCAATCTTTCTGGGGATTTGATAGCTGGATGCCTGCTCCCATGCTTTCATGAGTTCATTTTGATGCATGGTTGCCCATTCCGTCACAAGACCCAGTGCCCGTGGCGGCAGGCTGCCGGTTAAAACCCCAAGCGTTTTTATTTCGATTAATGCCTCGGTTTCTCCGTAAACAGCGTGGAAATGCGGCGGGTTATGTTCTCTGAAGTAGATGAAAATGACAATTCCGAAAAACCTGCTTATCTCAGGCATGTGTCAGTTGGGCGGTGATTTTGGTTCCTGTTAATTCGGCATAAAGAGAATCCGGGCATAAATCAATGCCGCCCGGCCATGCCACTGTATGACTCACGGGATCAATGAATGCAGCCTCAAAAACCGCGCGGTCTTTCCAAACTGAAAAAACACCCTTATCGGCAACATCGGACAAATCAACAACGCCTTCAACGTTATCCGAAAATTTTATCCAAATCCGGAATCCTTCAAGTGTCTTTACATCGGTTATCTTATGCATAAAATACCTCCAACATAGCTACATTTTACCATATCCTGTTTTATAATTTTTAACAAACTTTCATATTTTCCAAAAAACACCGTCACCCTTTTCAATTTCTATATCAACCCCAACTCTTCCGAAAACTTCCTGAAAAGCTCAAGACCCTTTCTGTGTTCGTCTCCGAAGTCATAGGAAATCTGCTTCCAGTAGGATATAAGCTCATTCTCTGTCAAAATACCTTTTAGCGGTGATTCCGGGGCAATTATTTTGAAGTTTTCCAATGCGAGCTTTTTTGCTTTGTTCAAATCGCTTTTAAATCTCTTCAGAAGTTCAGCCTTTTCTTTGCAGCAGTCTTTTTTGTAAATCCACAATGCAAATGTGAACGGCAGCCCTGTGTTTTTATTCCATAACTCCCCGAGGTCATAAATGTAAAAAAGTCGGGAGCTGAAACCTTTAACTGCTTTTAATGCATCATCGCCAATCAGAAGATACGCCTCTGCTGAAGAGGGCAATGAATCCAGACGAATATCCGCAGTCTTTAAATTGCATTTCACATTATAAAATCTTTCAAAAATAATTCTCAGCAAGCCAACAGACGTCTCAGACTGGGATGATGTAAGAACCGGCAGTCCGTTTAATTCCTCTATTGGTTTTCTGCTGAGAAGAATGATACTGCCGACAGGCCCGATTGAGCTTATTGAATGGTTATCTATAATCTCATATTGATTGCTGTATCTCAGATATTCTATGGATGACGAAGGGCTGACATCAACCTCTCCTGTCCTGAGCATCTTGTTGAGCGCGGAAGGCACGCCCGCTATAAATTCGTATCCGGAACAATCGCATTCCCTCTCAAGTATATAAAATATCGGGAACAGGTTTGCATAAGGAATTTTGCCTATTCTGAGTTTCTGTTCGGGTGTTTGCACTTTAAGCCTAAAGATACTTTCTGATAATTTCCATGTTCAGATTTTTTAAGACTGTTTTCTCAAATGCCTCATCCGACATGTCATCAAGAAAAGGGAAAATACCGATAAGAGGCACAGGGCTTAGCTGCTCTATAGCCTTAGGGTTCGTTTCCTCTGCCATGCCGTCCTCGGACTGGTATGTATGGTTTATAATTATACCAGCGACCTCAAGCCCTTGTTTCAGGGCATAATTTACGGTGAGCAATGTGTGGTTTATCGTTCCGAGCCCCGGCCTTGCCACAACAACCAGCGGAAGCCCCATTTCTCTGGCAAGGTCCAGAACAAAGTAATCTTTGTTTATGGGGACTAATAATCCTCCGACTCCTTCTACTATAATTGCCTGATAGGCCCTTCCGAGCTTATCAAATGCTCCTCGTATCTTGTTAATATCAACGCTTGTGCCTTCCATTTCAGCAGAGACCATCGGCGCAAGCTCATGTTCAAAACAGCAGGGGGTTATATGGCTTACTGTCTCGTCCATGTGCGCAATTTTTTTAAGGAACATGCCGTCAGAAGGCGCCATTACGTTTCCTTCTCTGATACAGCCTGTTTCAACGGGCTTCATACCGCACGCCTTCACCCCAAGAAGGCCCGCAGCTTTTATTAAGGCAGCGGCAACTACGGTTTTTCCAACGCCTGTGTCAGTCCCCGTTACAAAAAAACCTTTCATACAATCCTGCTGTCAAGACAAAAAACCTGTCCTGTTATATTATCCGTCGTCAAGAGATAAACAATAAACCCTGCCGCATCCTTTGGACCGGATAATTTTCCTGTAATACTCTCCATCTTTGCCGTCGTCATTGCCTTCTCAGACGCCTTTCCCATTTCAGTCTGCATATATCCCGGAAGCAGCGCATTAACTCTGATATTGTATCCGGCAAGCTCTTTCGCCGCAGTATAAGTCAGGCCGAGAACCGCAGCCTTTGAGGCGCTGTATGCCGCCTGCCCCTCTCTTCCTTTAAGCCCTGAATACGAGGAGATATTTATAATATGCCCTCCTCCTGATTTTATCATAAAATGAGAGAAGGCCCTGATAGTATTGCAGCATCCTTTAAGATTTACCCTCAGAACCTCGTCCCAATCTTCCTCTTTCAGTTTAATCATCAAACCGTCTTTTATTATCCCTGCGTTATTTACAAGGACATCCACCCTTCCCCACTTCTCATAAACCGCCTCTGCCATTTTCTCAACATGCTTTATGTCACCGACATCAGCCTTTATTAATAGCGTATCTGAGGCAATCTCATCAGCCACTTTCGCCGCCTCTTTCTCTGATGCAAGGTAATTCACGGCAACATTATAACCGCTTTCCCCGAGCGTTAAGGCAATCTCCTTTCCGAGCCCTCTTGATGAGCCTGTGACTACTGCAACACGCAATATTATTCCTCCAATCTCAGGATTTTAGCATATCACAAAAACTTGCAGATTATAGGGAAATAATGTAACTTTAATCAGTAATATTCCAAAGGAGAAATTATTATGAAAACCCTATGGGCGCCGTGGAGAATGGAGTACATACTTGGCAAGAAAGAGCCTGAGTGCATATTCTGTTCTTATCCAAAGAAAACCAATGACAGGGACAATCTGATACTCTACAGAAGCGCTCACAACTTTGTGATGATGAACAAATACCCTTACAACAACGGGCATATCATGGTCGTGCCTTACATCCACACATCAACAATAGACAATCTGACCGATGAAGTCCTGTTGGATTTTATGAAGGTCACACAATATTCCCTTAAATGTCTCAAGGAAGCATTCAGGCCTGAAGGGTTTAATATAGGGATTAACATCGGCGCTGTTGCAGGTGCAGGAATGGAAGAGCATGTCCATCTTCACATGGTGCCGCGATGGGCGGGAGATACGAGCTTCATGTCAGTTCTCGGTGAGATAAAAGTAATACCCGAGTATATAATGGAGACATACGACAAACTATTTCCGGTATTTAACAAGAGATAACAGGAGGCTATCGTGTTTTAGCGTATTTTTTGCGGCGGTATTCTTTCTTCTTTGCCTCATCCCAGAGTTTATCCATCTCTTTAAGCGTCATATCGGAGAGGTTTCTCTTGTTATCCGCTGCCTTCATCTCAATATAGCGGAATCTTGAGATGAACTTGCTTATGGTCTTCCTCAGCGCGTCCTCGGGGTTGACGCCCACAAACCTTGAAATATTCACAAGCATAAAGAATATGTCTCCAAGCTCATCTTCTATCTCCGGTTGTTTTTTATTCTTAAGCGCTTTTCTAAATTCTTTTAATTCTTCATTCATCTTTTCAAAGACATCCCCTGTCTTCTTCCAGTCAAACCCTACCCTCGCAGCTTTTTTCTGAAGCTTATGCGCCCTCAGAAGTGACGGCAGCGCCTTCGGCACTCCTTCAAGAATTGATTCCTTATGTTTTCCCTCTCTCTTCTTTTCTTCATCCCAATATTTACGGAAATGTTCTTTGCTCTTGAATTTTCTTTTTCCGAAAACATGAGGATGACGGTTCAGCATCTTCCGGCTTATCTCATCTATAACATCATCAATATCAAATTCATTCTTTTCCTTTGCAAGCTGGCAGTGAAATACTATCTGAAATAGGAGGTCTCCAAGTTCTTCCTTTATCTTCTCACTGTCTCCTTCATCCAGAGCCTCAAGGACTTCATATGTCTCCTCAAGAAGAAAGGGCTTAAGGGAATCCCTTGTCTGCTCCTTATCCCACGGACAGCCTTTATCCCCCCTGAGAGCGGACATTATGTCAATGAGTTTTTTAAGATTCGTCATCTAACTATGATAGCAGATGAGAGACCCGTTCCGCCTCAGGCGGATTGCCTTAATCCAAACACAGCCTGCTGAATGAAACTCATTGACATTAAGACGCTGTGGATTTATTCTTAATAAAGAGGAGGGCAGAGAAATGAAACACATACATAAATACACATCAGTTTCCCATCCCGGCCTTACATCCGAAGCAACGTCTCTCGGTATCAAAGCAGCAGAAATCAGAAAATGCGAATCCTGTCAGAAAGAAATGACGTTTATCCAGACAAAAAAAGATAAATGGATTCCGCTGTTTAAAGATGACGCTGCCGACGAACAGAATATACTCTTAGCGTAGGACACGCTTTTAGTGCACCGAACACGAAAAACACGGGTCATACGCCCGCACGAGCATCTCACACATGAGAATCAGTTCATCTTCCGGCTTATCTATATTTTCAGTCACAAGCTTTTTGAGAGACTCTTCAAGATTTAGAAAGTTGTGCGCTGTCGGCGTCACGATATTTGCCTTTGTTATTATTCCGCTCCTATCTATCTCATAATAGTGATAAAGCATCCCGCGCGGCGCCTCTGTCAAAGCAGAGCCGACGCCTTCCCTCACCTTAAAATCAGCAAAGTACTCTTTTAACGTAAGCCCTCTGAGAAGTATGGCGCACTCCTGAAAAGCATGGACTATCTCAACAGCCTGTGCAAGATTATTAAGGAAAGGGTTGCCGCCGCCTTTAAAACCAATGTCCTCCGAAGCCTTTTTTGCATCAGGCAAGAGATTATCAAAGCCAAGATTGATTCTTGCAAGCGCTCCAGCCATGAGAGAGCCTCTATCTTTTATAACTGTCCTCTTTGCATTTGAGTAAGGGACTTCGTCCTCAATAAAATAAGATGGGTATTCGTGCTCTTTGATATTCAGCCCCTTTGTTGATGAAATTATGCCTCCGTTTATCGCATATTCACCTTTGCCTGTCAGCGCCACGAACTCCGCATCATTTTCCAGAGCAGGGCATTTAAGTTCCGACGCCATCTTTAATGTTTCGAGGGCATCCTCATGCAGAGATTCAAGCTCTTTTGCAGCTTTCTCTGTGTCGGCTTTTGACGGAAGCTTTGTAAAACCGCCGACAACCATTGAAACAGGATGCAATGCCCTGCCTCCGAAAAGGGAGGTAATGCTGTTAGCCGCATCCTTTAATCTCAGAAATCTTTTAATCTCCTTTTCATAACGTGGAAGCATCTCCACTACGGAATTAAGCTTGAAAAAATCCGGAAGCGCAAAGATATAAAGATGTGCGAGATGGCTTGAGAGAATCTGGCTTAAGGCAAGTATCTTCCGTATTTTCTTAACTTCAGTAGAAGGCTTAAAGCCGAATGCATTTTCCATGGCCCTTATCGCCGTTGTCATATGAGACACAGGACATATGCCGCATATCCTTGCAACTATGTCCGGAACCTCGTCAAATTTCCTTCCCACAAGAAAACCTTCGAAGAAACGCGGAGGCTCCCAGATATTAAGCCTGAGTTCTTTGAGTTTTCCTCCTTCTATCTCAAGCTTTACAGAACTCTCACCCTCAACGCGGGCTATGTAATTTATATCAATCTTCATATACCATCTCCACTGCTTTTCTGAATTCAATTGTATCAGCTCCGAACTCTGTAAACTTCCTTATGATGTCATCCCGCGATATTCCCATTGCCTTGAATTTTTTCGCAAGCGCAGGCCCATTTGCCTGCTTCATAGGACCGAAGCATGAATAACACGCCCTGTTCATAGAAGGACAGAGCGCTCCGCAGCCTGCATTTGTCACAGGCCCCATACACGGCATATTATCTGCAATCAGAACACACAGATTTCCTTTCAGCTTGCACTCAATGCAAACGCTGTGCTGAGGAAAATCAGGCTTCCTTCCTGTCAGGACAGACGTCAGCGCTTCATACAAGTCCCTCTCAGCAGGGGGGCATCCCCTTATATAACCGTCCACTTTCACATACGCATCCACTGCATGGGGTTTAATTGAATGTATTGAAGAGAGATTTTTATAAACTCTTTTCTCAACCTCCAGTTCCGGCGCTGTCGCCTTTATTGCCGGAATGCCGCCGATTACCGCGCATGAGCCTATTGCAAAAAGCTTTTTGCTCTGTCCTCTTATAATCTTCAGCTCATCAGCCTGCCATGCCTCTGTTATTGTGCCTTCGACAAGAGCTATATCAAACGGCCCGTCAGGAATGCCTTTACGTGAAAGCATCTTTATAAATACAAAATCGAAACTTGCAAGAACTTCAGGGACATGTTTATGAACATACGCAAAAAAATAAGAACAGCCCATGCAGCATGAATACTTAAAGAATCCAAGCCTGAGTTTATTCATAAGTTACAGCACCCCGTCCGGCAGCCCGCGCACTTCTTTATATGAAAATACAGGGCCGTCCTTGCACACAAATAAACCTGAATGCTGGCAGTGCCCGCACTGGGCAATACCGCACTTCATCCTTCTTTCAAGCGATACATAAAGCGATGACTGTGACATGCCATGCATGATAAGCCCCCTGCATATAAAACGCATCATTATCTCAGGCCCGCAGACAAAAGCAATGGCCCTTTCAGGTTTTATCTTCACCCTGTCAATTAAATCAGTAACAAGTCCTACATAATATTTCCATCTGTCCGGCTGCACGGCTTCGTCAACTGTCAGATAAACCGCAATCTTTTCCGCCCATCCGTCAAACTCATCCATAAAGAGCACATTCTTTTCGTTTCTTGCGCCGCAGATGAGGCTTACATCACCGAATGATCCTCTGCTGTTTAAGATTAAATGAATAACAGGCCTGAGCGGTGCAAGCCCCACGCCTCCTGCAATGATGAGAACATCTTTCTTCTCTGCCTTCTTAACAGGCCAGCCCCTGCCATAGGGCCCCCTGAAGAAAAGCTCATCGCCTTTTTTAAAATCTTTCAAAAAATCCGTCACTCTTCCTACGGACTTTATCGTGTGTTTAAAAGAGCCGTCCCGCATAATTGCGCTCAGGGATATGGGCGCCTCGCCAACACCCGGGTAACCTACCATATTAAACTGTCCCGGTTCTGCAACAAATGGAAACTCTGTTGAGAGAGTGTATGTCTTAACTCCCTCTGCCTCAGTTTTCACATCCTCTACCTTTGCCCTTAACGGCTTAAGCGGGTTCATGTTTTTGTATCTCTTTTGTTATCTCCGTAAGGTCAATTCCTGTCGGACACCATGTTATGCACCTGCCGCACCCGACAGTTCCGAAAACTCCGTACTGATTTGTCTGGCCTAACTTATGCGTAACAAACTGCCTGAGCCTTGCAGCCCTCCTCTGTCTGAAATTGCCTCCGTGGACTTCTGCAAACCTTATGTCCTGACATGCATCAAAACACCTGTATCTTGTTACTGTCTTAAGATCCATGCTCATCTCATCTCTCAGATCATAGCAAAAACACGTCGGGCATACCATGACACAGTTTGAGCATGAAAGACATTTCTCTTCCGCTGTCTGCTGCCAGACAGGGTGTCCCATGTTCTCCACAAAAATATTGTCAAGCCCTGAAACATTTATAGTTTTTCTAAATTTACCCTGCATTGCTTTTTCCTTTTCTGCTTTAAGTCTCAGCTCATCCCTGCCGGCGCCTCTGCCTTCAAGCCCGAATAATTCCTCTGCCTCTCTGCTTTTTATCTCTACGAGATATTCGTTTTCAAAGTCGGTTAGGAGCATGTCATAACCTCCTGCTGCATGAAGAAAAGGCCCGGCGCCAACCGATGAGCAGAAACAGTTGTCTCCAACGTTTGTACAATTTAACGAGATGATTAGAGTATTTTTCCGCCTTGCTTCATAGTGCGGGTCTTTAAACGCACCGAGAAATGTCCTGTCAAGGTAGAGTATTGCATTCACATCGCAGGGATGCACTCCTACAATTACCTGCTTTTCTGCAATCGGAGCAATTTCATCTATTGTTATCTTCCCATTCATAGCAAATCTGAAAAGCTCGTCATTCGGTTTATAGAGAAAAAGTTTTCCCGGAGAGAGCATGGTGGTTTCATACTCCATGAAAAGCTCTTCTGAAGAATCCACTTCTTTAAAAACAGCATGATTGCCCCGATAATATCGGGGGCCTATAAGCTTGTAATCTTTCTTCAGAGAATCAAGCCACAGCAGAAAAGCCTTTTTTGAAATCAGACGTTTAAATTTTTGGAAAGTGCGTTCCCCAGTCATACCATTTCCAGACATCCCTTGTCAGGTCTTTATATTCTGTTTTTATATGCTCAAACAGGCGTGCATTTTCTATTGCGATAGCGCCCTGACAGGCAAGGGCAGAAAGAAAATCTCTCTCTGACTCGCTGAAGGTATAAGGGACAGACGTATAAACCCTGAGAACTCCTATCGCTTTTCCCCTGACAGTAAGGGGCAGAGAAAGAAGCGACATTATGCCTTCCCTTATTATTTCATCCGGATACTGAAGCCTTTTGTCTTTCCTGATGTCCCGAACTGCCATAGATACAACCTTACATTTCAGGCACTCCCTGTCTATGGGGCTCTTCGCAACTTCAACCGGCCCTTTTTCCAGATATGCCCTGCTCAGTCCGTAAGCCGCCTTGACCTCAAGCGTCCCTTTTTCCTCGTCAAGAAGCCTGATTGATGAAGCCCTCAGCCTTAACGTCTTAGCGGCATTTTCCACTATCATCTGGAGAACTTTCTCAAGTGAAAGGGTTGAACTTATTGACTGTGATATTTTTATCAGAGCGCGCATTTCATCCCATATCCTTGCCCTGTCTGCAAGTATGCCTCCCAGAAAGGCAAGCGCCCTGAGCTTCGCTGTCTCTCCGGCAGTAAAATCATGAGGCTCTGCCGTATAGACCCTGACAACGCCTATAGCCCTCTTATCCGCCATAAGCGGAACGCTGAGCACTGATTTTATGCCCTCTTTTTTAGCCTCCTCAAGATACAGGACATGAGGCTCCTTTAATATGTTCCTGGTCTTTACAGCCTTTCCTTTAAGAACCTTTTGGTCAACAAGATGTTTTTTCAGAACAACAGGGCCTTTCTTTAAATACTTCTTGCTCAAGCCGTATGCAGCCACAATCTCAAGGGTCTGATTCTTTTCATCAAGCAGCCTGATCGTTGAGCCTTTAACATCCATAATCTCTGCGATATTTTTTGCGAGGATGTTCAGTGTGGCATCGAGGTTGCGCGCCTTAGCCAGTTCACCGCAGAGAGCGCACATATTGTCTTGTTGTCTCTTCATAAGACAACCCTATCAAACAGAAGAAAGGTTGTCAACCCCGTTAGAAAATTGGACGGGGCTTATTTTCTAACGGGGTCAAGAATTAGGGGTGAGAATCTCTTTTACGCGCTGGCTAACGAGTTTTCCGTCTGCCTTGCCTTTTACTTTCGGCATAAGCTCTTTCATAAGCCTGCCCATGTCCTTCGCGCCAGTGATGCCTGCCTCCTGAATTGTTGCTCTAATGATTTCATCAACCTCTTCAGCAGAAAGCTGTTCAGGGAGATATTTCTGGATAATCTCTATCTCTTTATTTTCTTTTTCTGCAAGGTCATTCCTGTTTGCCTTTAAATACTGTTCTACAGATTCCTTGCGCTGCTTGACCATTGTAGAAAGCACACCCGTAATATCTTCTTCAGTAATCTCGCCTTTTCCGCGCTTTGCAATCTCTGCATTCTTTATCGCGGACTTTATCATCCTGAGAGTGGAGGTCCTGAGGCCGCTTCCCTCTTCCTTACTCTTCATGCTTGTCACAAGGTCTTCATTTATTTTCTTTAAAATGTCCATATAATTATTCTCCTTAACGTTTTTATCCTTTAGTATACACCAAACGCAATATCACTAATTAAGACAGCGTTCCATAAATAATATTGCGATTCTTGTTGGTCCCCATGTAAACCCACAAATGACTTTTAGTTGACAATTCATGCGCCTTTCCGAAAAAATAACCCATGATTGACATTCTTCGAGACAGGGTTATAAGCGGGCAAACTATAACAAAAACTGAAGCTGTTCAAATAAGCGCACTCCAAAAAACAGAGATGTCCGGCCTTTTTGCGGCGGCGAACAAAATACGTCAGGCATTCAGAGGAGACTTTGTTGACCTATGTGCAATAGTAAACGCAAAATCAGGCGCGTGTCCTGAAGATTGCTCCTACTGCGCCCAATCGTCAAAGAGCAGGACTGAAACAGCCGTTTACCCTCTCCTCAATAAGAACGCTGTTATTGAAAAGGCAAAAGAAGCGAGGGATGCGGGCGTAAAAAGATTCTGCATTGTCACAAGCGGAAGAAAGACAGGGAAAAACGAACTGAAAGAAATATGTTCAATGATAAAAGATATAAGGGAAATCGGTCTGCTGCCGTGTTCAACGCTCGGCTTGCTGAACAAAGATGAACTTAAATTTCTAAAAGACAGCGGGCTTGAGAGATACCACCACAATCTTGAAACATCAGAGGGATTCTTTCCTGAAATATGCAGAACCCATACATACAGCGACAAACTCAAAACCATAGATGCTGCAATAGCTGCCGGACTTTCCGTCTGTTCCGGCGGGATATTCGGACTTGGAGAGACATGGGAAGACAGGATTGACATGGCTCTTAAATTAAAAGAACTGCCCATAGATTCTGTTCCGATAAACTATCTTATTCCTGTTAAGGGGACGCCGCTTGGAGAACAGGACATGCTCGACCCGTTTGAAGCCCTAAAAATCGTGAGCCTTTACAGGTTCATTCTTCCGCAAAAGGAGATACGCGTATGCGGGGGAAGGATGCAGGTTTTAGGTGAATTTAATTCAATGGTTTTTATGGCGGGAGCAGACTCTCTCCTTACAGGAAATTATCTTACAGCAACAGGCAGGACATTCAGTGACGACCGGCTTCTGATAAAGGCTTGCGGGTTGAGGACAGGCTGAGATGTTTAGCATTCGCATGAGGGCGTCAAAGAGCGGCATCCACATCTCCGGCGCTGAAGGAATATGCCAAAAATCTGAAATATCAAAGGCCTGCGGTGAATACATAAAAAGGGCTTTGACCCATTCCAGGGGCAAGCCTGACGAGATTGTTATCACAATTGAAAAAATAAAGCAGAAGCCAAAAACAATTTCATTGCTGCCTGTTGTCACGCTCAAGTGCAATTCTCCCGCGGAAGCAAAAAAAATCATAACACAGAAATCAGAATCACTTGGCATTTCAAAAAAAGCCATTGACAACGCATTCGTTGTTCTTAATTCGAAAAAGACAATGCGGGGCGCATCACTAATACTTGCAAAATCAGGGAAGAGGGTTGAGCCGGACAGAAAAAGAGGCGTAAGAGTATCAAGAATGGGAATTAAAAAATCAACTGAAAAAAATCTATCAGAAAAACTGTCAGGAGCAAAGATAAATACAACCCGCCTGATGCGGGTGAAAGAGGCATTAATGCTTGCATCAAAGGCAGCATCCTGGCCTGATGTTATCGCAGAGGCCTGCATCTCCGATGACCCCGATTATACTACAGGGTACATCGCATCAAAGGAATTAGGTTATCTGAGGATACCGAATATCAAGAGAGGGAAAAAAATGCACGGAGGCAGGGTATTCTTTATCAGGGAAACCGCTGATATTGCCGGATTAATCTCTTATTTGGAAAGAAAACCTGCTATCATTATATAAAAATATCGTAATTGGAACCCAAAAACCGGTTGAGAAAAAAGCTCGCAAATACAGATGAAACAGACTATATTTCTTATAGGTAATCCCGCAGCAGGCAGGAATGCTCTGAGGAAAATCAACGAAGCAGCAGCAATCATTAAAAACAAGGGACACAATGTTGAGATGCTGCTTACCGGAAAAAGAGGGGATGCAGAGTCATTTGCAAGGGAAATCGTTCAGAAGTCAGAAGTCAGAAGTCAGAAACCCAAGATTCAAGATGCAGGATACAAAATTCAGGATAATCATGCATCGTGCATCGTGCATCATGCATCGGAGGACTCCGAACTCCGAACTCCGAACTCCGAACTTCTAATCATCGCGGCAGGCGGTGATGGAACATACAATGAGGTGATTAACGGCATTGCCTGCACCAACATACCAATGGCAATACTCCCGCTCGGAACGACAAATGTCCTTGCTAAGGAGCTTGGCATATCGAAATCTATAGAAACCGCCGTCAGCATAGCACTGGAGAGAAACAGCCGTCACGTTTCTTTGGGAAGAATAACCATTGAAGCAAGCTCTGAGATGCCTCAAAATTCCCGTTACTTCTGCCTGATGGCAGGTATTGGATATGACGCTGAAACAGTTTACGGAATAAAAGATGAGATAAAAAGATACTCAGGGAAAGGAGCATATATCTTAAGCGGGCTAAAGACACTGCTTAGATGGGCGCCTGATAAATTGACCTTCACCATGAACGGCGTATCCTGCGAAGGATACTCGGCAATAATCTGCAAGACATCAAAATATGCGGGAAATTTCAGAATTGCGCCTGATGCAGATATAAAGAACGCCGATTTTTATACCTTCATTATGCACGGTAAAAAGCGGCTGGACATTTTCAGATATGTCTCAGGGATAGTTATGGAAAAACACCTAAAATGTACAGACATAACATATAGGAAAATAGAGAACATGGCAGTCAAGGGTAAAGCGCACATACAAATAGACGGAGATTATTTCGGAATGACGCCGGCAAAAATTGAGGTTGTACCCGAGGCGCTGAGGCTTATATATTAGACAAAGGACTTATCTCTTACTGCTTCTTCTTTAACAAAGATTCCATTTTTCCGTGGAATGAAAGAAGGGCTTCTCTCAGTTTATCCTTTGAAACATGCTCCTTTTCGATAAGAGCCATAACATGCAGCAATTCAGCATCGATAGTTTTACGGAAACCTTCCTTATCAAAAGACTTTCTTTCAAACTCGTCCAGCACCTTATTCATTTCTGAAATAAACGATTTGATATAAAAGTCATCGCTGGTTCTTATATGAAGCCGCCTGTGATAATTGCCCGCCAGTATAATTTTCATCTCCATCTTCAATCTTTCGAACGGGCCTATAAACCTGTGAGTGAAAAAAAGGGCTAATACAATAACGATAACCACATAACCCAAAAACACGGCTATAAAAGAAAAAACTCCATGTTCTATCTTAGCGCCGAGTTCTTTGGTCACATATGTAAAGATGATACCGGCAAGAAGCGACCAGATAACTATAAGGGCGATTGAAAGCCGCAGCTCTTTAGCCATAAAAAATATCTGTTTTACACTCTTTGCCTTCCTCTTATCCATCGTATATATTCTATCATTAAACAGATTGATATTACCAAGAATTATTATTCTTTTCAGCCCGTGTATACTTTATAATTAATACATGCACAGAAGAGGCCTGAAGTCAAGCGCACTATTCACAATATTGATTGCATTACTGCTTCACAATCTTTGCATTTACGGCAACTCCCCTGCATCTGGTGAGCAAAGGCATGTTAGGGTTAGTAGAGTGCACGACGGCGATACTGTAAGCGTAATTCTAAACGGCAGGAAGGAAAAGATAAGATTGATAGGCATGGATGCTCCGGAAATCAAACAAAAACCGTGGGGGACAAAAGCAAGAAAGCACCTTGAAAAAATGCTGATAGCGTCCAACCGGAAAGTTACCCTTGAATTTGATGTGGAAAAAAGGGACAAATACGGAAGGCTCCTCTGCTATGTATATTCAACTGACAAAAATATGATAAACCTTCAGATGCTGAAACACGGTTACGCAGTGCTCCTTACCATCTCGCCAAATGTACGCCATGTTGATGAATTCAGAAAAGCACAGCACGATGCCCGCGAACAAAAACTCGGCATTTGGGGCAGCAGTGGACTCAAGGAAACACCTTCTGAATTCAGAAAAAAACATCCGAGAAATAACTGAGATACACCTGAGCCTTGACTTCCGGTTTGTTAATGCATAAAATATAGTTTATATAAAGGCCTACGTATGCTCAAAAGATTTGCTGAATATTTAACTTACGATATCGTTCGATTGGAGCAGGGGCGTCTTGCCGACGCACTTGTTTTTTTCACCTATGACACAATAAAGATATTCTTCCTCCTCTCTGTTGTCATTTTCTTCATATCAATTCTCCGAAGTTACTTTTCGCCTGAAAAGACAAGACGCATCCTTTCGCATAAAAAAGAATTTATAGGAAATATCCTTGCAGCCTTACTTGGAGTTGCGACTCCGTTCTGTTCGTGTTCTGCTGTGCCATTGTTCATCGGTTTTGTCGAGGCCGGCATTCCTCTTGGCGTTACATTCTCATTTCTGATTGCATCACCCATGGTGAATGAGATCGCAGTTGTGCTCTTGTGGGGACTGCTCGGATGGAAACTCACCGCACTTTATATTGGAACAGGGCTAATTGTTGCAATACTGAGCGGTATCATTATCGGAAGATTACGGCTCGAAAAGTGGGTCGAAGAATATGCATATAAAATCCACATTGCTGAGAATCTTGAGACACCAAACCGTACATTCAGGGAAAGAATTGAATACGCCCGGCACAATACAATCGATATCCTGGAACGAATCTGGTTCTTTATCCTTATTGCAATCGGCATCGGCGGTTTTATCCATGGATACGTTCCAGAGGACTTCCTGCTCAGATACGCAGGTCCGGACAATCTATTTGCAGTTCCCATGGCAGTTATTATCGGAGTTCCTCTCTATTCGAATGCTGCCGGAGTCATCCCTATTGTCTCAGCCTTAATCAGCAAAGGACTTGCCGTAGGCACAGTGCTCGCCTTTATGATGGCAGTCACTGCTTTATCACTGCCTGAGATGATAATTTTGAGGAAAGTAATAAAACTGCCGCTGCTCGCAGTGTTTATCGGTATAATGACTGTAACAATAATACTGGTTGGTTATCTGTTCAACGCAATCTTGTAACAAAATTCAGGAGGGGTAATGGATATTAAAATATTAGGTCCTGGCTGCGCGAACTGCCACAAGATGGAAGAGATGGCAAAAAAAGCTGCGGCGGATTTGGGCCTCAAAGCAACGATTGAAAAGATTACTGACATTGCGGAGATAATGAAGTATACGATGTCAACTCCCGGTCTTGTGATAAACGGCAAACTAAGACATTCAGGCAAACCTTTACCAGACCTTGAAAAGGTAAAGGAACTGATCAGGCAAGAGGCTTAACCATCCATGGAAACAATCCTCACAATATTTAAGGCGCTCTCTGATGAGACAAGGCTGCGGATATTAAAACTGCTTGAACATGGAGAGTTGTGCGTTTGCGATATTGTCGCAGCTCTGGACATGGTTCAGCCAAAGGTCTCTTTTCATCTGGGGGTGTTAAAAGAAGCAGGCTTTATAAAGGACTGCAAACACGGAAGGTGGATTCATTACAAACTTGATGATGCCGACATGTTCAAGAGGTCTTTAATCCTGTCTGTGCTTGAAAGAACATCTAATGCTGCCGCCGCAGAGGATAAAAAACGGCTTGAGAGGTTTCTGAAAAGCAAAAAAACAAAAACAGATTGCATCAATCTTAAAAATACCGCGAGAGGTAATCATGCTTAAAGTAATGTTTTTGTGCACGGGGAATTCCTGCAGAAGCCAGATGGCAGAGGGCTTTGCAAAACACTACGGGAAAGAACTGTTAGAGGCCTACAGCGCCGGGCTGCTCGCAACTCGGGTGCATCCGCAGGCCATCACGGTGATGAAAGAACTTGGGATTGATATCTCTATGCAGAAGTCAAAAACAATAGACATGGAACTGCTCAATAGGATGGATATGATTATCACACTCTGCGGGAATGCGGAGGCTTCATGCCCGATGACACCCCCGCACATTAAGCGCCTACACTGGTCTATTGATGACCCTGTAGAGACAATCGGTTCGGAGGAGAAAAACGTAAATGAATTCAGAAGGGCAAGGGATGAGATAAAAAAAAGAATACTCATTTTGACAAAAACGCTCGGTCTACATGAAAAAAGCGAAGCTCAAGGGGAATTATAATGAAAAAAGGCATCAACAAAAGACTTTCCTTTATCGACCGTTATCTGACAATCTGGATATTTGCTGCGATGGCTCTCGGAGTAGGCATCGGGTATTTCATGCCTGAAACTGAAGGATTCATCAACAAATTTCAGGTGGGCACCACAAACATCCCTATAGCTGTCGGGCTTATTCTTATGATGTACCCGCCGCTTGCAAAAGTAAAGTATGAAGAACTCGGCGAGGTCTTCAGAAATAAAAAGGTACTCGGCCTTTCTCTTGTCCAGAACTGGGTAATCGGGCCGGTTCTCATGTTCCTTCTGGCAATTATTTTTCTCCACGGGTATCCGGAATACATGGTCGGCCTTATAATGATAGGCCTTGCCCGCTGTATTGCCATGGTGATTGTATGGAATGACCTCGCCTGCGGCGACCCTGAGTATGCTGCCGGTTTAGTTGCCTTCAATTCCATATTTCAGGTGCTCTTCTATTCTGTATATGCCTATATATTTATCACTATACTGCCGGAATGGTTCGGGCTCAAAGGCGTGGTTGTTGGAGTCACTATCAGCCAGATTGCCGAAAGTGTTTTCATCTATCTGGGAATTCCCTTTATAGCAGGCATGATTACTCGTTTCAGCTTGCTCAAAGCAAAGGGGCGGCAGTGGTATGAACAAGTGTTCATCCCAAAAATAAGCCCGGTTACTCTCATCTCGCTGCTCTTCACTATCATCGTCATGTTCTCTCTCAAGGGCAATTACATAGTCGAACTCCCGCTTGATGTCGTGCGTATTGCGATACCACTTCTCATTTACTTTGTCGTTATGTTCCTCGTCTCCTTCTATATGGGGCATAAACTCAAGACGGACTACGAAAAGACCACAACACTCTCATTTACTGCAGCAAGCAATAACTTTGAACTCGCTATTGCAGTTGCTGTTGCCGTCTTCGGTCTTGACTCTGGCATAGCCTTTGCCGCAGTCATAGGGCCTCTCGTAGAAGTGCCTGTGTTGATCGGTCTTGTCAATGTCGCACGGTATTTTCAGAAACGTTATTTTACTGTGAGATACTGCAGAATCAAGTCAACGGAACCGATGTAACTGATAAAGCATGGATTAAAACAACTGCAGAAGCTTCAGAAAAAGATTAACCATTGGAATCACGAAATAGTCTGCTATGTGAGTGTATATAAGGATAATTACGATTATAAAACCAAATGGCTCTATTTTGCTGAATAATATCGCCTGTTTATACGGAAGAAATCCGACGACAACCCTGCCTCCGTCAAGAGGCGGAATCGGGATGAGATTAAATGATGCCAACACAATGTTTATAATTATACTTGACCTTAGCATCATGGCAATCGGCTCTAAAACTGTAGCTGCTATGCCTTCAGGAGCAGCAATAGAAAGAGGAATAACTGCAAATTTCAGAATAAGAAGACTCACTATGGCAAGCAATACATTGGTAGTTGGTCCACCTGCTGCTGATATCGCCATATCCCTTCTTGGGTTTTTAAAATTCATGGGATTTATCGGAATAGGCTTCGCATAACCAAACACAAATTGGCCATTTGTAAAAATAAGCAGCAAAAAAGGCAGTAGTATAGTGCCGAACAGGTCTATGTGGGCAATCGGATTTATTGTAAGCCGCCCCATCATCTTGGCAGTCGGGTCACCGAGTTTATTTGCAATAAAGCCATGTGACAGTTCGTGAAATGTTATAGCAATCAGCACAGGAAGCGCTGATATAGCCAATTGTCTGAGAATTACAGAGGTGTCCAATTATTTACCTTCTTAAACTTTCAAATAGTGTGCGGTATCTTCGTCCAAGGCAGTTTTAAATATAATAGTTTTGCCTGTTAAAGTCAATTAAGCTCTTCGAATAAATACTCTGACTGTGCATGGCTCTGGATTTTATGATGGCATAATTCGTATAATTGAATATATTTACTGGCACTGAAGGTAACCCCTTTTAAAAAAATATTTCGGCGGCAGCGCCATAATCTTAAAGGAGAAAAACTGATGCCTGCTTTGACAAAAAATGAAAAACTGAACAACTGGATTAAAGAAACTGCAGAAATGTGCCGGCCCGATGACATTTATTTATGTAACGGGACCAAAGAAGAATACAACCTCATGATTGAGAAATTGAAAGCAAGCGGCAGCGCCATTCCACTTAAAAAACGTCCTAACAGCTATCTTTTCCGCTCTGACCCCAGCGATGTGGCGCGTATCGAAGACCACACATTCATAAGCACATCCTCAAAAGATGAAGCAGGACCTACGAACAACTGGATAGACCCTGTTGAATTGAAAAATACAATGAAGAACCTTTACAAGGGCTGCATGAAGGGACGCACAATGTATGTAATCCCTTTTTCAATGGGGCCTGTAGGCTCGCCGATATCAAAGATAGGGGTAGAGATTACAGACAGCCCTTATGTTGTTATAAGCATGCATGTCATGACCCGTGTTAGCTCACGAGTCATTGAACTTCTTAATGCGGGTGAGGATTTTATTCCCTGCCTTCATTCAATAGGCGCGCCTTTGGACAAAGGACAGACGGATGTCCAGTGGCCCTGCGCTCCGATAGAAAAAAAATACATTAGCCATTTCCCTGAGGAAAATCTGATATGGTCTTATGGTTCAGGCTACGGAGGCAACGCTTTGCTCGGGAAAAAATGCCTCGGCCTGAGGATAGCCTCTGCAATTGCCAGAAGAGAAGGCTGGATGGCGGAACATATGGTGATACTCAGGCTTACCAACCCTGAGGGAAAACAGTATCACATTGCTGCCGCATTCCCGTCTGCCTGCGGCAAGACTAATTTAGCCATGATGCTGCCTTCAGTTAAAGGCTGGAAATGCGAATGCATCGGCGACGACATTGCGTGGATGAAGATCGGCGCTGACGGACGCCTTTATGCCATTAACCCGGAAAGCGGCTTCTTCGGCGTGGCTACCGGCACTTCTTATGACACCAATCCTATGGCAATGGATACCCTCAAAGAGAATGTTATTTTCACTAACTGCGCGCTTACAGATGATGGTGATGTATGGTGGGAAGGTATTAATGATGATGTCCCATCCCATCTCATTGACTGGAAGGGGCAGGATTGGACTCCTGAAAGCAAGGGTGATGCGGCACATCCTAATGCACGGTTTACCGCGCCTGCGTCCCAGTGCCCCGTTATCTGCAAAGACTGGGAAAACCCTAATGGCGTTCCTATAGATATTTTTATATTCGGCGGAAGAAGGAGCAGTGTTGTCCCGCTTGTATATGAAGCCTTTTCATGGGATCACGGCGTATTCCTCGGCGCAACAGCAGCCTCCGAGACCACATTTGCCAATATCGGAGAAGTCGGCAGTCTGAGAAGGGATCCTTTTGCCATGAAACCTTTTTGCAGCTACAATATGGGTGATTATTTTCAGCATTGGCTTAACATGGGCGACAGGCTCGGCTCCAAAGCCCCGAGGATTTTTTATGTTAACTGGTTCAGAAAAAACCATGATGGAAGATTTTTATGGCCCGGATTCAGCGACAACAGCCGTGCGCTTAAGTGGATGTGCGAACGCATTGATGGCAAGGTTGGCGCAAAGAAATCAGCCATAGGTCTGTTGCCTGTGGATCGCGGCCTTGACCTTAATGGCATAGGGCTATCTCCTAAAAACATGGAAGAACTGATGGAGGTTGACCTTAAGGAGTGGAAGGCTGAGATACCTGATATTGAGAAACATTTTGCAGTGTTCGGAAACCGTCTTCCTGAAAGGCTCAAGAAACAGTTGAAGGAACTCGCAGAGCGCCTTGGATAATAAGTTTGGAAAAGACACTCTCAAAAAAATCTCTCGTCAATGTCTTAGGGGTTGTGTATGTCCACACAAAAACCAGTGACGGCGGAGACCTGTATCTCACGCGTTTTGCCGAACCCTATGAAGAACATTTTGATATCACAAACTGGTACGAAAAAAATTGGTTTGACGAGCACAAGATACGGCTTAAAGGCACAAGTTCTGTTTACAGGCTCCCCACAAAAGAGGTTAAGGGTAAAAGCCTTGACCTTGTAGTCAAAAATTGCCGCGTTGGAGAGGATGTGCCTCTGGATACGCATACGCTGGAAGAATTTTGTGACGCAGAGTTCAACAGCCCGTGGGAAGAGTTTTCTTTGGTTACGGAAATGCGCGAAAACACCTATGGCCCGAAAGAGATGAGGGTTAACACACAGCGGCCCATGGCTATTTATGTCCCGCCTGAAAAAATGCAGTTCTGGCAGAGCGGAAGGTCGCGCGAAAAAATCAACCGCATCAGGGCAAAACATCCGGGCATTGATCTGGATATATTAAAACAGTACAAACTCATCTACGAATGGATTAAAGGCAAAAATCTTATCGAAGTTTTTGAACTTATCAATGTGGACAGCACTGAGCTTGTAAGCCATCTCAAAAAGATTAACTACATGGGGATAGGCGACCTAAACAAGAAAGGATACCTCGTTGCTGATATGAAGCCGGAACATATCATAATCAGTGAAGAGAACACTGAACGCATCAAGGAAATCGGCAGCGCTCAGGATATAGACGCTCCGAGGAAACAGACAGAACTGTTATATCAACTGCTGAATGACGGCAAATATTCTGTGATTGATTATGAACTCCTTTCACGCACACCGGAGCATGAGGATGCGGTTAAATCTTCCCGGAGGCATTCCTATCTGGATGACCAGCTTAACCGTTTCACGCCGACTCCTTTGCCCACTCATCTGTCTTATAAAGAAATCTTCGGGGTGCCCTACATTTATGGACACGCAGAGAGCACCGGAGGCAGGTTGTGGGTTGTTGGAAAAAATGCGCATCTGTTCGATTATTTTCTGCCTGAGAGGTGGAGGAAGACGCCTTCCATCAGATTGTCATTTTCAAAGGAAGTATTCTATACGATAACAAAAGACAACATTCACCTTGTCTGGAAAACTTCCCGTGTCGGTGAAATGCATAACATAGAGGAGAACGGCAGCTATAATCCTAAAATCCGCCAGTTCGGGATAAACAGCCCGTTTGAAGAATTTGCTTTATCCTATGAACTTAACAGGACTGGAATCCCCTGTGTTTATGTAAGGGCAATATACATGACCGGAAGCGCAAAAATAGAGCCGTCAACTGATATGAGAAGATACGAGTCTCACAAAAGCATTCTTGATCCTGAAGGCAATCCCATTCTTCAGGAGAATCATAACTACATAACAATCAGGGGATATTACAACGGGCCGGACCAATGGGTTGCAGAGCACAGCGATGCCTTATACACTCCGATAGATCTTTACAAGGCTACTTACAGAGGCATTATTGATGGGGCAGAATGTCAGAAACTTTTAGATGAGGTAAAAGAAAAATTAAAGAATGCCGGATATAACGGCTCTTTGCTGAAAACCAACGACCTCCTGCTGGCAATAGATGATAAAGGGGATATTATGAAAAACAGTTCAGGAAAACCTGAAGTCATCATCTGTAACTTTGAACTTATCTGGAAAATCCCCTCATGATTTCTCCTTGACTTGTCTGTTCGCTTTCTCCTAAAATTCAATAAAAACAAGAGGAGGATTTAGGATGAAAAACTTAATTGCCGCTGTTGTTTTGTTGATATTCGCTGCTACGCCTGCATTTGCGCAGATGAAGCCCTGTGAAGAACTCCTGACAGAGATTGACGCCAAGATTCAGGCAAAAGGCGTAAAGAAGTTTAGCCTTGAAATCGTTCCGAATGAAAAAGCTGTTGATGTCAAGGACGGAAAAGTAGTCGGAACCTGCGACGGCGGGACTAAGAAGATAATTTACAAACGGGGGAAGTGAAGACACGCATCAGCAACAAGCGCGACTTTTTTCATTTCCTTAACATCATGAACCCTGATGATGTTTGCGCCGTTTAAAATTGAGATTGCAACCGCAGCGGCAGTTCCTTCAAGCCTCTCTGAAGCAGGCGCATCGCCAAGAATCTTTCCTATGAATGCCTTTCTTGATACTCCAACAAGCAATGGTTTTTCAAGGAGAGTGAACTCATACAGGTTTTTTATTATCTCAAGGTTATGCTCAAAGGTCTTCCCAAAACCAATTCCGGGGTCTATGATAATTTTCTCTTCTGCAATTCCTGATTTCATGGCAAGTCTTATGCTTTCTCTGAGGTAATCCATAATCTCAGGGATTAACGCCTCGTATTGGGGATTTACCTGCATATTCTTGGGCGTCCCTTTTATGTGCATGATAACAACAGGGACTTTATATTTCGAGACAACCTTCGGCATCTCAGGGTCAAATCTTAAACCGCTTATGTCATTAACAATTGATGCGCCTGCATCCAAGGCCCTTTTTGCAACCTCTGCCTTATATGTGTCAATCGATATTGGGACTTTAAAATTTTTTGCGAGCGCTTCAATGACTGGGATTGTGCGGCTTATCTCTTCTTCAAGGGGAACAGGCTCAGAGCCGGGCCTTGTTGATTCTCCGCCGATGTCAATGATATCAGCGCCTTCTTCAACCATCTCATAAGCCCTTCTGATTGCCACAGATTTGTCAAAATACCGCCCTCCGTCTGAAAAAGAATCAGGCGTGACATTAAGAATGCCCATGAGACAGGTTTTTTCAGAAAAATCCAGAGAGAAACTTTGCCAGTTCAGCTTCAAGCCTGCAAAGCCTTTTTTGATTCAAATTCTTTTACAAGCGCCTCTATCTCTATGGCGTCCATCGTCTCTTTTTCAAGAAGCGCCTTTGCAAGGGCTTCAAGGAAATCATAATTCTCGGAAACAATTGCCTTTGCGCTTTCATACGCCTCAATGACTAAGCGTTTTACCTCTTCGTCAATGTCCGTAGCGGTCTTTTCGCTGTAGTCTTTATGCTTTGCTATCTCTCTTCCGAGGAATATCTGCTCGTCTTTCTTGCCGAATGTCAGCGGCCCGAGTTTTTCGCTCATGCCCCATTCCGTAACCATCCGCCTTGCAAGCTCGGTAGCTCGTTCAAGGTCATTGCCTGCGCCTGTGGTCATATGTTTTAAGGCAATCTCTTCAGCCGCCCTTCCGCCAAGCAGGACATCAAGCGTCTTTAAGAGATAATCCTTTGAATATGTGTATCTGTCGTCTATGGGAAGCTGCTGTGTTACGCCAAGCGCCCTTCCGCGGGGAATGATGCTCACCTTATGTATAGGGTCAGTTCCCGGAGTAAGCTTTGCAACAAGCGTATGCCCTGCCTCATGATAAGCAGTGTTCTTCTTTTCTTCCTCGCTTATTATCATGCTCTTTCGCTCAACACCCATGAGAACTTTATCCTTTGCGAATTCAAAATCAGACATATCAACATTGGTCTTTGATTTTCTTGCGGCAAGAAGAGCTGCCTCATTTACAAGATTCGCAAGGTCAGCGCCTGTAAATCCCGGCGCCCCTCTCGCAATAACCTCAAGTTTAACGTTTTCATCTAACGGTATATTCTTGGTATGCACCTTTAATATCTCAAGCCTGCCCTTAACATCAGGCACAGGCACCACAACCTGTCTGTCAAATCTGCCCGGCCTAAGAAGCGCCGGATCAAGCACGTCCGGCCTGTTGGTGGCTGCAAGGATTATCACGCCCTCGTTGCCTTCAAAGCCATCCATCTCAACCAGCAGCTGATTTAATGTCTGTTCTCTCTCGTCATGGCCGCCGCCGATCCCTGCCCCCCTGTGGCGGCCGACAGCGTCTATCTCATCAATAAATATTATGCACGGCGCGCTTTTCTTTGCCTGTTCAAATAAATCCCGCACCCGTGATGCGCCGACTCCGACAAACATCTCAACAAAGTCAGAGCCTGATATTGAAAAAAACGGGACTCCGGCTTCTCCGGCAATTGCCTTTGCAAGCAGGGTCTTCCCCGTGCCGGGAGCGCCCACAAGAAGCACGCCCTTGGGTATTTTGCCTCCGAGTTTTGAAAATTTCTGGGGCGACTTTAGAAAATCTATTATCTCCTGAACTTCTTCTTTTGCCTCTTCTATCCCCGCCACATCGGAAAAGTTTATTTTTACAGCCTTATCAGACATGAGCTTTGCCTTGCTTTTTCCGAAAGACAATGCCTTATTCCCTCCGGTCTGCATCTGCCGCATAAAGAATATCCATATGAGCACAAGAAATATTATAGGCCCCCATGAGAAAAAGAAATTCACATACCACGGATTCTGTTCAGGCGGCTTTGCGGTAATCTTCACTCCTTTTGCCTTCAAATCCTTCACAAGGTCAGGGTATGCGGCCAGGTATGTTTTAAACTTTTTCCCGTCTCTCAAACGTCCTGTTACATAGTTTTCAGTTATAACAACCTCTTCAACGCTCCCTGCGTCAAGCTTTGCCATGAATTCGGAGAATATCATCTCCTCTTCAACCTTCTTCGGCGCATTCAGGAGATTAAAGAGGAGAATTGTCATCACTATCATCAGCATCCAGACAAAGACATTTCTATACTTGTTCAAATCTTCCTCCTTGAATATATTCCTGATATTTTACCACATTATCTAAAAGCTAAGCACATCATCAATTTTAACAATACTTTTCTGAACTTCCACCAGCTTCTTAATCCCGTCTCCCGCCAAATCTATAAGCCTGTCGTGGGCCTTTCTTGAAAACGGAATCCCCTCTGCCGTGCCCTGCACCTCAACAAAATTCCCGCTGCCTGTCATAACGACATTCATATCAACCTCTGCCATGGAATCCTCGGCATAACTCAGGTCAAGAACAGGCTGTCCGTTCACAATGCCTACGCTGACAGCCGCAAGATAATCTTTTAACGGCATCCTTTCCAGTATCCCTGTTTTAAGGGCATTTCTGAGCGCATCCGCAAGGCAGATAAATGCGCCTGTTATGCTCACTGTTCTTGTGCTGCCGTCTGCCTCTATTACATCGCAGTCTATCCATACTGTCCTTTCACCGAGTATGCCAAGGTCCACAACTGACCTTAACGCCCTTCCTATAAGCCTCTGTATCTCGTGCGTCCTTCCGCCAACCCTTCCCGTGCTTGACTCGCGCACTACCCTTGTATGAGACGACTTCGGCAACATTGAATACTCTGCGGTAACCCATCCTTTTTTCTGATCCTTCATGAACTGGGGGACTTTTTCTTCAATTGATGCCGTGCAGATAACCCTTGTGTTTCCCATCTCAATAAGCACAGAGCCGTCCGCTGTCCCTACAAATCCCCTTGTGATTTTCAATTTTCTCAGTTCTGTGTTTGCCCTGTTGTCAATCCTCATCTATCCTCCAGATTTATAATTCTATCTTTTCTATCCGTTCTATCTTCTGCTGAAGAAATCTTTCTCCTACATTTACAAAGCGCTCAGGAGAATCGGTGACATAGAATTCCCTTAATGGTTTTTCCTTCAGCTTTCTCTCCATGCCGTCTTTTTTTAATGTCCCCGCTGTTCTCTTGGCTGTCTCAACAGCAGAATCAATAAGCCCTATATCAGGGCCCATAACCTCTGCAATAACCTTTTTGAGCAGGGGATAATGCGTACACCCTAAAACAAGCGTATCCACCCCCTTCTCTTTCACCTTTCTTAAGTATTTTTCCGCAACCATCACTGCGATTTCTCCTTCTGTCCACCCTTCCTCAACCAGCGGGACAAAGAGAGGGCATGAAAATCCGAATACCTGCACACTGCCGTCAATCGCTTCTATTGCCTTCTTATATGCGCTGCTTCTGATGGTCGCCTCTGTTCCTATTACGCCGATTTTTTTATTCCTTGTGCTCTTTACCGCCTCGCTCGCGCCCGGCTCTATAACGCCGATAACCGGAACTGGCACGCTTTTCCTTATTGCTTCAAGACTGACAGAGGATGCGGTATTGCACGCAACAACAAGAAGTTTTATGCCCTTTGACGCGAGAAACCGCACATTCTCAAAAGAATACCTTGTTACGGTTTCGGGTGACCTTATGCCGTAAGGCACCCTTGCCGTATCTCCGAGATATATTGTGTTTTCATCCGGCAATAACCTGAATATCTCCTTGAGGGCAGTAAGCCCGCCCACTCCGGAATCAAAAACACCTATAGGACTGTTGTTATTTATCTCATTCATCGGAAATTAAATTTATTCTCCTTTTCTCCTGTCGGCCCCGGCATCTCCCCAGCGGCCCCGAGTTGATCGGGGAATCTCGCCGAGGCGGAAGAAACCATATCCTTTAACGGATAAGAAAGATATAAATGCCCTCCGAGGCTTTCCATCTCTCTCCCCTCAATCAATATCTTCACATCGGTTATATCATACACATTAGACATAAGGCTCTCATATAACCCTCTCAACAGCAGAAACTCTGCCGCCGCATCGCCGCCGAAGTTTCTCCTGAATTCATCCGACAGGTCAACATAGAGCATGCCGTCATCACCTTTGTATAAACCTATAAGCCTCGCATCTTTTGGTATTTCCGAAACGCTTACGTTAACAGGGCCTTTAAAAAATTCGCTTATCACCGCCTCTGCAACGGTCATCTGCGGCGTCTTCCTCTGCGCCTTTCTCTCCTCCATCTGCAATCTTCCGCCTGCAGGATAGTAGATTCTGAGAGTGAACATCTCTTCTATCATACTGCCAATTTTTTCTTCAGTCTCTTTGTCCCCGATCCGATCGGGGGGCGAAGGAAACTTTTTTGAGAAATAAAAATAGCCTCCTGTCATGCCCGCCGCAAAAAGCAGGAGGAAGGCCGGTATCCACAAATATTTTTTACTGGCCATAATAAGAAAATCCTTTTATGATTGCCTCCGCAAGCTTTGCGCGGGTCTTCTGGTCATAATTCATAACCTTAAATGACGGAATTTCTATTAAGACAGCAGGCGCTGCCGCAGAATTAAGTACCGGCAGGGGCATCTCTCTTCGTATGACATTAAGATTAAATTCCTCTTTTACTGCCTTTGATATGCCATCGCCAAGCGCCCTGCTTTTCTGCAAATATCTCTGCTGCCTCAAGCTTAACGAGTACAAAGCCGCGACAGGGTCATAACCTGCATCGCTGATTTTTGAAACGTATAAAGCAAAGCCCTCTCCTGATGAAACATGGATGCTTACAAATATTTCAGCAAATTTCTGGCTTGTGAACACTGCCCTGTCTTTGATAGACATAAACTGGTCGCTCTTCCTCGTAAGAAAAACCTTCTTGCCCTTCTTTGCAAACAAATTTTCAATCTCCCTCGCAATAGAAAGAACAATATCTTTTTCTTTAATATCATCGCCTGCAATGCCGAAATCATATCCTCCATGCCCCGGATCAATAACATAGATTTTCTGCGCAGGCACAATTTCTGATTCCGACTGCGGTTTTATATCTGCCGCTGCCTTTGGCACTATGTCTATCACAAACCTCGCAGGAGAAGAAAGCCTCATAATCTTTATATCAAAAGGCTCTTTAAGATTAACGGTCAAGATTCTTTCCTTTACGGAAGTATCCAGATTGATACCTTTTCTGGAAGCGATGTTAAAAGCTGAGGGGAACTCAACATTCAGCTGCAGGCCTGATACAGCGGCATTTGCCTTCTTCAGGAATGCTTCTTCAGACTCAAATACAAGGCGAAGAACTCCGTCCTGTTTGCTTGCCCTCATATTTACATCAGTCTTCGGCTGAGCAAAAACAGCGGCAGCCGTCACAAAAAAGACTATTGCGATAAATGCTGATTTTTTCATAGCATATACATTTTCCATATATGGCGAATGTTTTGCAACCTTCAGCAAAGTCAAGTTGACTTGTTCAGGCAATATCAATTATTTTATATACTTAGTCGGTATTAAGTTTCTTATTGCTGCCTGCTGAATACTGATTGCTGATTACTTGTTTTGGGGAGTCGTCCAACGGCAGGACGGCAGCCTCTGGAGCTGTTTATAGGGGTTCGAATCCTCTCTCCCCAGCCATTGGTCCCATCGTCTAGCCCGGTCTAGGACGTGGCCCTCTCAAGGCTAAAACACGGGTTCGAATCCCGTTGGGACCGCCAAATCTGTCTGTAAAGAATGGTTGTCTGCGTTATAAGAAAGCTTTCAAAGGGTAAAAGACACATCAGCATCACTAATTTATTCAAAAAACCAGCGGCGTATGAGATAATTGAGATTACAAACCTATATTCAAAGGAGAACGATTATGGCGCACATCCCAAGCCCGAGCTACAGCATAACCATCCGAGTTGAAATAGACAACAAGGTTGGAATGTTCGCAAAGCTTGCGACAGCCTTAAGTTATGCGGGAGGCGACCTCGGCTCAATTGATATCGTACGAGTTGAAAAAGGAAAGATTATCCGTGACATCACTGTCAATGCCCGCGACGAAAAACACGAAAAGGCTATTGTAACCTCTATAAAAAGCATCGAGGGCGTAAGGGTCCTGAGGGTCATGGACAGGACATTTTCTGTGCACGAAGGAGGCAAGATTGAGATATGCAACAAGGTTCCCATAAGAGACAGTAATGACCTTTCACAAGTATACACTCCTGGAGTTGCAAGGGTATGCATGGACATTCACGAAAACAAAGAGCATTTATTCCGTTATACGATAAAGGGCAATTCTGTCGCAGTGGTGACCGATGGCACTGCAGTGCTCGGCCTCGGCAACATAGGGCCTGAAGCTGCAATGCCTGTCATGGAAGGCAAGTCCATGATATTCAAGGAATTTGCGGGCATTGATGCATTTCCGATTGCTTTAAAAACCAAAGATATCAATGAGATTGTAAATACGGTAAAAAACATTTCTATCCCGTTTGGCGGAATAAATCTTGAGGACATATCAGCGCCAAGATGCTTTGAGGTTGAGGAGAGGCTGAGGAGAGAACTTGATATCCCTGTGATTCATGATGACCAGCACGGCACTGCTGTTGTTGTGCTTGCAGCGCTTATAAATGTATCAAGGCTGCTGAAAAAAAATATAAGAAAGTTCAGTATAGTAGTTGCCGGCGCCGGCGCCGCGGGTTCTGCAACCGCAAAAATACTTTCAGCTTACGGCATAAAGGACATAACAGTCTGCGACAAGCACGGCACGGTCTATACGGGAAGAAAGCATGACATGGATGTCTTCAAGAAGGCGCTTGCAAGAATAACCAATCCAAGAAAAATAAAAGGAAGCTTATCAGATGCGATGGAAGGAGCCGATGTTTTCATCGGCCTTTCAGCGCCAAACATCATAACCGTTGACGACATTAAGAAAATGTCAAAAAATCCTATTGTATTTGCTCTGGCAAATCCCGAACCAGAGATAGCGCCTGAGGATGCATTTCCGATAGCGCGTGTTCTTGCAACGGGGAGGTCTGATTATCCGAATCAGATAAACAACATGCTGAGTTTTCCGGGAATATTCAGGGGACTGCTTGACGTGAGGGCAAAGGGTGTTAATGAAGAGATTAAGTTTGCAGCTGCAGAGGCAATCGCCCAGGTAATAAAGGACGACGAACTGCACGAAGACTACATCATCCCCAGCGGATTTGACAGAAAGGTTGTATCCTCAGTCGCGCATGCGGTTGCGGAGACGGCAAGGAAAACCGGACTTGCCAGACATTAGAAACTTTAGTTTTTCTTAATAAAAACTAAGGCAGCCCTGCCCTCTCCATTATCTCAGGCACTTTGTCTTCCATGCCGATTGCCATTATATGAACGCCATCGCATATCTTTTCTTCCTTCAACTGTTTTATATGCCTTGCCGTGATGTTCATGCCTGTGTCAAGCGCTTTTTCTTTGCCTGCCGCCTTAAGTTCATCAATCAACACTTGCGGAACCCTGATTCCGGGAACATTGTTATTAAGGAAGTTCGCCATGCCCGCAGATTTCAGGACAACAAAACCCGCAAGAATTTTCACGGGGAATTTTCTTGCGTGTTTCATAAAATCTTTAAACTTCTCAATATCGTATATCGCCTGTGTCTGGAAAAACTTTGCGCCTGCCCGTATTTTCTTTTCGAACTTTATCAATTGCGGTTCAATCGGGTTTGCTTCAGGCGTCACAACAGCGCCCTGAAAGAAATCAGTTGAACCCTTGAGCTCATTGCCTGACATATCCTTTCCGTTATTCAAGCCGTCAACAATCTTAAGAAGCTGGACTGATTCAACGTCATAAACTGGCTTTGCGCCTTTATGGTCTCCTGCAGAGACATGGTCTCCTGTCATGCAGAGCACATTCTTTATGCCGAGAATGCTTGCGCCAAGGAGGTCTGATTGAAGCCCTATCCTGTTCCTGTCGCGGCAAGTCATCTGGAATATCGGCTCAAGCCCATGTTCCATCGCAGTCCTGGATACAGCCATTGAACATATACGCATAACAGCGGACTGGTTGTCAGTTACATTAACAGCATCCACCTTGCCCTTTAAAATCTCCATGTGGTGGAGCATCTCTTTGATGTCAGTGCCTTTGGGCGGGCCTACCTCTGCCGTTACAACGAATTTTCCTGAATTCAATATATCTTTAAAGCTCATTTCTTTTTCTCCTCCCTCGCTGTAAGCGCCCTTGGCTTCTGCGATGCTGACCAGTCTTTTGCCTCTATTGTGACCTCACAGAATTCCTGAAGCTTGTCAAGCTTCTTCATCCTCTCGTATATCCTTACCCATGCGCATTTAATGTCAGGGCTTATTTCACAATAGCCGTCCTTGCATCCACCGCATGGCCCGTTCAAGAGTCCCTTCGGACATGCTGTAATTGGACATATACCGCCTGTTTTGTCAAGAATACATTTTCCGCACAATGAACACCTCTCATCAAAGAACTGAAGCCTTGTCATATTCCCGAGGAAAAGGCTGTCATTCGCAGGGAAAACAGCTTTGTCCTCATATAAATCTACCGCAGTCTGCGTGCCTGCGCCGCATGACATGACAATAATGCAGTCTGTCTTATCCATCGCCTCTTTGAACGGCTTTAACTCCACTTTTGTGCCGAGCACCTGACAGCCTGTCTTTGCGACAAAAGTTCCTGCCACGGCCTTTCCTTCTGCCTCAAGCGCTTCTTTCATAGCCTTAAGCTCAGGTTCCCCTCCGGTTCCGCACAGTGTTGCGCACTCAGAGCATCCGAGCAGGAAAAAACTCCTGTAGTTTTTTACGTTTTCCATCAGATCTTTTAAATCCCGCTTCTTTGTTATAATCATTCTTCCTCCACGGTGGCTGTGAATAGTGACAGTGAATAGTGACGGTATAGAAACACTAACCCCTAACACTGTTTACTGTCTTTATTATTATAACGGGAATTTCAGGCAAAAATAAATAATTTTCTGCAGGATCTTCTACTCGTATCTTAACGCATCTATGGGGTCAAGCAGAGAAGCCTTGTATGCAGGATAAAAACCAAAAAATATTCCGACTAATCCTGAAAAACAGAACGCAAGCACAACATAAAACGGAGATATGATTGTGGGCCACTCCGCAAAAGCAGAGAGCATCTTGGAGCCCCCTACGCCAAGAATAATCCCTATAATGCCTCCTATTAATGACAGTGTGAGCGCCTCAATAATAAACTGAAGCCTTATATCCCATGTCCTTGCGCCCACAGCCATCCTTATCCCTATCTCCCTTGTCCTTTCTGTAACCGAGACCAGCATGATGTTCATAATCCCGATTCCTCCTACGAGAAGAGAAACCGATGCAATGGCGCCAAGCAACAGTGCCATTACCTTTGAGGATTGTTCCTGTGTCTGCATTATCTGCGTAAGATTCCTGACGGTAAAATCGTTTTCCTGCTTCGGCCCTATGCGGTGCCTCTGCCTGAGCAATTCATTTATCTGTTTTTCGGCAACGGCAAGGTCTTCAGTACTCTTTGCCTTAACATGAATTATTCTGACCATACCCGGAAAAGGAGTTCCAAAGAGCTGTCTCTGGACCGCTGTGATAGGGACCAATATGGTATCGTCCTGATCCTGCCCTGTAAGAGACTGCCCTTTAGGCGCAAGCGCACCGATTACAGTAAACGGAACCTTCTTTATCCGCACAACCTGGCCTATCGGATCGATATTGCCAAAAAGGTTGTCCACAACAGTCCGCCCCAGTAAACATACCTTTGCTCCGCTCTTGACCTCCTGCTCTGTAAACACTCTGCCCGAAGCAAGCTGCCATTCCCTTACATTCAAAAAGTTCGGTGTCGTGCCCTTTATGCCTGTTGACCAGTTCTGGTTACCGTAAACAACCTGCGCAACTCCGCCATGGTCAGGCGCAACATTAGCAACTGCAGGGCACTCCCTGAGAATAGCCTCTGTATCACCCATAGTCAGTGTGGGCTGGGTGCCTGCGCCCATTCTCACCCCTCCTGTCGTAGTTGAGCCGGGCAGTATTATAAGAAGGTTGCTTCCTATGCTTGCTATCTGGTCTGCTATTTTCTGGCTTGCGCCTTTGCCTACGGCAAGCATCGCAATCACAGCGCCGACTCCGATAACAATGCCAAGCATTGTAAGGGCTGAACGCATCTTGTTCACCCTTAATGCCCTGAATGATATTTTGAAAGTTGAAGGTATATTAATCATGGTCTTATCCGCTCTTACGAGTTTGCCTCATCAGTCACAATACAGCCGTCGCGGAATTTTATTATCCGCCTGCTGTATTCCGCTATATCAGGCTCGTGTGTTATGAGTATTATTGTGATATTTGATTCAGCGTTCAGCTTTGTGAAAAGCTGCATTATCTCAGCGCTTGTCTTTGTGTCAAGATTGCCTGTCGGCTCGTCTGCAAGTATTATAGGCGCATTATTAACAAGCGCCCTCGCAACAGCTACCCTCTGCTGCTGGCCTCCGGAAAGTTGATTGGGGAAATGATGCTCCCTTCCCTCCAGGCCGACGCTTTTAAGGGCAGATATTGCCTTCTGTCTTCTTTCTTTTGCTGTGACTCCGTTATAAAGCATGGGAAGCTCAACATTCTCAAGAGCGGACGTCCTTGAAAGAAGATTGAATCCCTGAAAAACAAAACCTATTTTTTTGTTTCTTATGGCGGCAAGTTCATCCCTTCCGAGACTGCCGACATCGGTGCCTTCAAGAAGATACCTGCCGCTTGTAGGCTTGTCAAGGCATCCAAGAATATTCATAAAAGTAGATTTACCGGAACCCGAAGGCCCCATTATCGCTATGAATTCTCCATTTTCAATGCTGAACGAAACTGCGCAGAGCGCCTTGACCGAAACATCGCCAAGCTGATAGACCTTGGTGATCTGCTGCACATCAATGAGCGGCATATCAGAACATCCTCGGAGTAGTCCCTGACTTTTGTTTTGCCTTTGCCAAGGATTCTACTATCACTTCCTGGCCTGCTCTTATTTCGCCTGAGATTAGTTCGGTATAACTTCCGTCACTCACACTCGTAGATACAGGCAGACGTTTCGGTTTTCCATTTTCAAGTATCCAGACGCTTGCGCCTTTTTGCCCCGGCCCTTTTTGTTGAGCCTTTTTGTTTTTGTCTTTATCCTTATCAGGCATTGTGAATCTCAATGCAGCATTAGGTATCCTGAGGATGTCTTTCTTTGCCGATATAATTATAGAAACATTTGCCGTCATGCCGGGCTTTAGTTTAAGTTCCGGATTGCCGACCAGAATTACCGCATCATACGTAACAACATTCTGTACGTTTATAGGAGCATTCCTGACCTGCGATACCTTACCTTTAAAAATAACACCGGTATAAGCGTCAACATTGAACTCAACGTCCTGCCCTTGCTTTACCTTGCCTATGTCAGCCTCAGCCACATTCGTATCTATCTGCATTTTTGTGAGGTCCTGCGCAATAGTGAAAAGAGTCGGTGTCTGGAAACTTGCGGCAACGGTCTGCCCGACATCCACATTCCTTGAAACAACGATGCCGTTAACAGGCGAAATAATTCTTGTATATCTGAGATTGGTCTCCGCAACCTTTAATGATGCCTCTGACTGCGCAACCTGAGCCTTTGACGCATTTATCTGAGCTTTTGACGTTTCATAATTTGTCTCTGCTGTGTCAACCTCGCTTCTGGCAATGAGATCCTTTGAGAAAAGCGCTTTATTCCTCTCCATGGTCCTCTTTGCATCAATAAAAGAGGCATCGGCCTTCTCCAGATTTGCCTTGGCGGAAAGCAGATTTGCCCTTGCCTGCTCAACCTGAGCCTCAAATATTGCAGGGTCAATCTGCGCTATAAGCTGTCCCTTCTTAACAGGCGAATTGAAATCAGCATAAATAGTCTTTATTGTCCCTGAGACCTGAGTGCCGACAAGAACGGTGGTCACCGCATTTACATTCCCTGAAGCAGTAACCGTCTCAACTATATCACCCCTGCTGATTTTTTCGGTTCTGAAGTTTAATCCGTTCTCTTTCTTCCTGAATGCAAAAAAGACAACAATGCCGAGCACAATAACAATTGCGATGCCGATAAGAATCTTCTTCATCATCTAACCCCCATTGCCTTCTCAAGATTTGCAATTGCAACATTGTAGTCCGAGAGAGCCTGAATATGCGATGTCTTTGCATTGCTGTATACAATCTGAGAGTCCGTAACTTCCACGGGATTCCCCAGTCCTGCTGCGTATCTGCCGTTTGCAAGCTCAAGGTTTTCCTGTGCCTGCTTTACAATAAGCTGCGCGGTAGAAATCCTCTCCTCAGCCTCCCGCAGATTAAGATATGCCTGCTGAACTTCAAGAAGGACACCCTGCCTGAATGATTCCTCCTGCGCCTTAAGCACATTCAGCTTCGCCCTTGCCTCCTGCACCTGATGGTCGGTCAGGTAGCCGCTGAATATCGGTATCGTAATGGTCACGCCAACATTCCAGCCATCCTGCAGCGGAAGTTTTTCACCTGACCAGTCATAACCGGCATTGCCTGCCAGTGTAGGATAGTATCCCTTTTTCGCAAGGTCTATGGAGGACTCTGCAGCAGACTTCTTTGTAATTACTGACTTAAGGTCCGGCCTGTTCTCGTATGCCTTATCAATCGCATCCTTAAGAGTCATGTTGTACTTCTGATATAAAAGGACATCTTCAATCGTGTATTCAGGAGCATTAGGCATGCCCATCGCATTGTCAAGAACAACCCTTGTTATCCTCAGGGCATTTTCCGCCTTTATAAGATTAAGCTTTGCATTGCTCAAATCAACTTCCGCCTTTGTCACATCAAATTTCGGTTTTGTGCCGGCTTCATAGAACCCCTTTGCCTGCTGAAGGTGCTGTTCAAACTGTTTAACGGTTTCCAAGGCAACCTCCCTGTTCTGTTTTGCCTGTAGAAATCCGTAATACGCCTGTTTAACATTTAAGACTACTCTTTCTTTTATATTCCTGAGGTCAGAATTTGTTGATTCGCGGTTCAGCGTCTGAATTTCCACTTGGGTTGCGGTCTTTCCAAAATCAAAGATGTTCTGTGTAAGCGTTGCGCTGCTCTTATATTCGTCAAGGGAACTATTTGAGGTCTTGGAAACAGGCGAATACTTTTTATAGCCTGACGACAGGTCTACCTGAGGATAATAATTAGCCTTTGCCTGGCCGATCCTGCTCTGATTTACCTCTACCTCACCCGCAGCGGCAACTATATCAGGGTGTTTTTGCAGGGCGATTTCAACACACCTTTTTAGATTGAGAATTTCGCTCGTTTTTATGGCCTCCTCAGCCCCTGCGCTGTAAGGAAGAACTAACAGAAGCCCTGATAATATCGGGGTTAAAACAACTCTTCTCATATTTTACCTCCTGCCTTTCATGACTGCCGTTTCCATCTGTTTATTTTAACCCAAAAAATACATTTTTATTTTAATGCATGTCTCCGTGAACTAATCCTCTCTTTGCAGTTTTCATAAATAACACCAGTGGAAGCGTGCAGATCAAAAGCACGCCCAACATATAAAAAGCGTCATTGAATGAAAGCATGGAAGCCTGCCTGAGCAATTGATTATAGATGGCGCTCAGTCCCGCATCAGCGGACTCGGACGCCGGAACACCTCTATACTGAAACAACTGGGCTGCCTTTGAAGATGCCGCCTGATAAGCAGCATCAAACGGTGTAAGATGATCTACTATTCGCACCTGATGAAACTGCGCTCGCCTTGCAATCATAGTTGTGATAAATGCAACGCCAAAGCTGCCGCCAAGATTTCTGAGGAGGTTATAGATAGCCGATGCATTTGCCATATCTTCCTTTTTCACATTTGCCATTGTCATTGTTGTAAGCGGAATAAAGAGAAAACCCATCCCGACACCGAGCACCACCCTCGGCCATATAATTGTATTGAAATCCGCATTAAGATTAAACAAGGACATTAAATGAGTGGAATAAGCTGCTATGATTATGCCGGAACCGAGCAGTATCTTGGGATTCATCTTTGTCACAAGCATTCCCGCTACGGGCATAGCTATAAGAGTTGCGATTCCTCCGGGACCAAGCACCACTCCGGCAAGCGTAGCAGTATAGCCCATGAGTGTCTGGAGGAATATCGGAAGAAGCACAATACTTCCAAAGAGATTGAAAAACGCAAAGAACATCACGAGATTTCCCATAGTGAAGGACAGGTTTTTAAATGTCTTCAGATTAACTATAGGATGCTCTGCAAAGAACTCAATTATCACAAAAAGAATGAGTGATGAAACAGATATTATCGTAAGCCATGTAATGAATCCTGATGAAAACCAGTCCTCCATCTGCCCTTTATCAAGCACTATCTGGAGGCATCCAAGTCCGATTGCAAGGAATGCAAGCCCCCAGTAATCTATCTTCATCTTCATCCCCTTCATATAAGGCGGATCAACTATAAAAAATATTACCATCAGGATTGAGACAATGCCTATGGGAATGTTGATAAAGAATATCCAGTGCCATGACCAGTTATCAGTAATCCAGCCCCCAAGCAAAGGGCCGATAATCGGGCCAAACATTATTCCCACGCCAAATATCGCCATTGCCATGCCGTGCTGCCTCTGTGGAAATGTCTCAAGGAGTATAGACTGGGAAATGGGCTGCAGGGCGCCCCCGCCGATGCCCTGAAGGATTCTGAAAAATACGAGGCTCTGGAGACTCCATGCAGAACCGCAAAGCAGCGAACTCAGGGTGAATAATGATATAGAAAAAATCAGATACCTCTTTCTTCCAAAAAACCTGCTGAGCCATCCTGTCATCGGTATTATTATTGCGTTAGAAACAAGATAAGAGGTTATTGTCCATGTTGATTCGTCTATGCCTGCGGAAAGGCTTCCTCGGATATGATCAAGGGCGACATTAACAACCGAGGTGTCTATAATCTCTATAAGAGTGGGCAGCATTACTGTTAATGCAATAATCCACTTACTCATTTTCCCACAATTATTGTCGGTTCAACAGACATCCCTATCCTTAAAATTCGCTCCGGGTCCGTCCCCTTATCAAGAATAATCTTTACAGGTATCCTCTGCACGACCTTGACATAATTTCCTGTTGCATTCTCCGGCGGGAACAGTGAAAAGACAGCGCCTGTACCGGCCATAATGCTTTCAACCCTGCCGCTGAATTTTTTGGCTGTATATGTATCAACCCTAATCTCAACCTTCTGGCCAACCCTCACCCTTGCAAGCTGTGTCTCTTTATAGTTTGCCATAACCCATATATCATCAAGCGGCACAACAGCCATCAAAGGCTGTCCTGCCTGAATATAATTGCCCTGCTCTATTGATTTCTTAGTCACATAACCGTCAGCCGGTGCAATAACCTTTGTATAACTCAGGTTAAGCGCTGCAACTCCAAGCAACGCCTCTTTCTGTTTTGCCAATGCCTTTTGCGGCTCTATGGAAGACTCTGTCTGCTTGATAAATGCCTTCTGCGTTTCAAGACGCGCCTGCATTCGGCTGAGTTCTTCCATGGCAGCCTTTACCTGCGCAAATGTAACATCGTATCCTGTTTTTATCTTCTCGTATTTTTCTTTCGGAATAATCTCTTCTTTCAGGAGATTCTCTGCCCTTTTCAAATCCGCATCTGCCTGCCTCATGTTTGCTTCCTGAAGCTCAAGGTTAGCCTTTGCAGCTCCAAGTGCTGCCTTAAGCTCTTCGAACTGCTGTTTTGCTGTTTGAAGCCTATATTTAATTTCAGATATCTTTGCCTTTTCAGCGTCAAGCCCTGATAATGCCTCTTTTGTACGCAAACCGTAATCTTCAGAATCTATCTCAAGAAGGATATCTCCCTTCCTTACAAGCTGGTTGTCATTGACATATATATTCTTTATTGTCCCCTGCACCTTAGAGGATATGGTATGAATACGGCCGTCAATAAAGGCATCATCTGTTGAGATATGGGTGCTCTTATATCTGACATAAAAGAAACCTGCAATAATTCCTGCGATTGAAACAGCGGCAAAAACAAAGGCGATAATTATCTTCCTTTTGTGATTGCCGTTAGTTAATATTCTGCCATCTTCCATTTTTATCCTCAGTAATTCAGTTGACGCTGTGGAGAATTTCTTTATCCCTATTCCCTTTTTTCCCAAACCGGCGGGAAATATTTTTCTGAAATGCCTCCATGTAAACGTAAAAAACCGGAGTTATATAAAGTGTCATAATCTGTGAAAATAGAAGCCCTCCGACAACAGCAAGGCCCAAAGAACGCCGTGATTCCGCTCCTGCGCCGAAACCGATTGCAATAGGAAGCGTGCCCATAAGCGCAGCCATCGTAGTCATCATAATAGGCCTGAAACGGATAATGGCGCCTTCGTAAATGGCGTCCACCGGCTTCTTGCCCTCGTTTCTCTGCGCCTCTAGCGCAAAGTCAATCATCATGATGGCATTCTTCTTCACTATGCCGATGAGCATAATAATACCCACGAAGGCATATAGGTTCAGGTCTTTGCCGAATATTAAGAGAGTTATGAGCGCTCCAAAACCGGCTGACGGGAGGCCTGAGAGAATAGTTAGAGGGTGGATATAACTTTCGTAAAGGATGCCGAGCACGATATATATAACAACAATGGCTAGGACGAGAAGCATGGCAAGCCCTTTAGTCGAGGCCTGATATGCCTGAGCAGTTCCCTGAAAGCCGGTTGTGATGGATGCCGGCAGGGCTTTAGCCTCTTTCTCTATTGCCGTCACTGCTTTACCGAGCGGAGTGCCGGGCTTGATGTTAAATGAGATAGTAACGGCATTGATCTGTCCAAGGTGGTTAACAGACAAAGGGCCGAGACCCCTTTTAAGAGTAGCCAGCGAGTACAGCGGAACCAACTGCCCCGTATTCGCACGGACATAGAGCAAGCCAAGCGCTGACGGATCCATCCGGTACTGCGGCTCGACTTCCATAATCACTTTATACTGGTTTGAAGGAGAATATATGGTCGAAACCTGCCTTTCGCCATACGCAGAGTACAGGGAGTCCTCAATCTGCTGCGCTGTGACGCCAAAGGCTGCCGCCCTATCCCTGTCGATTTCAAGGTTAATCTGCGGATTTTTGATCTGCAAATCGCTGGTCACATCCTGAATCATCGGCAATCCCCGCACCTTCATCTCGAAGTCAGTAGCATGCTTATAAAGCTCATCCGTCTCAGGGCTCTGAAGAACAAACTGGTACTGCGCCTTTGACAGAGTCGCATCAAGCCGTATAGGCGGCGGGTTCTGCATAAACATCATGACGCCAGGCACACCCATTACCTTAGGCCGGAGATTCTGAATAATCTGGTCTGCGTTCAACTTTCGCTCGTGCCTGGGCTTAAGCTTAAGGAACATGAAACCGCTGTTAGAACCGACGCGTGTTCCGCTTGCCCCGGCTGACGACATGAAAGCCTGAATATTCGGGTCTTCCATGACGATCCCGGCAAGTCTCTGCTGGTTTCGCTTCATGTCCTCGAATGAGATACCCTGCGCGCCTTCTGTAATTGCGAATATAGCTCCGATGTCATCAGGCGGAAGAAGGCCGGTCGGCATCTTTGTGAAAAGCCAGACTGTTAGCACCGTCATTACCGCGGTAATTACCAGCACGGCACGGCGCACGGCAAGCACACGCTTTAAGGTCTTCTCATAAAGATTGCGCATACCGTCAAAAAATCCTTCCATAATATCGTATAAACGTCCATGATGCTTTTCGGTATGCGGTTTGAGAAAACGGCTGCAAAGCATCGGCGTAAGGGTAAGGGAAACAACTCCTGAAATTAGTATTGCAACCGTGATAGTCACGGCAAACTCGTGCAAAATTCTTCCAAGCATTCCACCCATAAAAAGAACCGGAATAAAAACCGCCACGAGTGAGAGTGTCATGGATATGATAGTGAAGCCTATTTCCTTCGAACCCCTGAATGCCGCATCCATCGGCTTTACGCCGTGCTCCATGTGGCGTACGATATTTTCGAGCATCACTATGGCGTCGTCCACCACAAAACCCACAGACAGTGTCAGCGCCATCAGTGTTATATTGTTGACCGAGAATCCAAGTCCGTACATTGCCCCAAAAGTGCCGATAATTGAGAGCGGAAGGGCAAGGCTTGGGATGACTGTGGCAGACAGGTTGCGAAGAAAAAGAAAGATTACCATAATAACCAGCGCTACTGTAAGCGCCAGAGTGAATTTAACGTCAGCGACCGAATCTCTGATTGATTCTGTGCGGTCGAAAAGTATGTTAAGCTGAACATTACCGGGCAACTGACTGCGAAAACCTGGAATTTGCCGCTTTATGCTGTCTACCACTTCGATGGTGTTCGTGCCCGGCTGCCGCTGAATAGCCAAAACAATAGCCCTCGTGGATTTTCCTCCGGAGTTATACCATGCCGCAATTTTATCATTTTCCACACTGTCGACAACCTCGGCTATGTCCTGCAGGCGAACAGGCGATCCCTGATGGTACGTTACTACCATCGGCTTAAATGCCTCTGCATTGTAAAGCTGTCCTGTTGCCTGTATGGTAAATGCCTGCTTTTCTCCCTGAAGTCCGCCGGTCGGCAGGTTAATGTTCCACCGTGCCAAAGCCGCCGAAACTTCATCTATGCCTATCTCACGGTTTGCGAGAGCCTGAGGGTTAAGCTGAACCCGCACTGCATACTTTTGCGAGCCGTAAACAAGAACCTGCGCCACACCGCTTATCATTGATACACGCGGCGCAATGATTGTATCGGCAAACTCATTAACATCCGACAGGGGAAGGGTCGGAGAACTGAGCGCCAGATATAAAACAGGCTGGTCAGCCGGATTTACCTTTCTGTATGAAGGCGGACTCGGCATGTCTTGAGGCAATTGGCGCGCAGCCATGGATATCGCAGCCTGAACATCCTGCGCCGCAGCGTCTATATCGCGCTCCAGAGCAAACTTGAGCGTGATAATCGAGATCCCCTGGCCATTGGTAGATGTCATTGAGTCAAGGCCGGAAATTGTAGAAAATTGGCGCTCCAGAGGGGTTGCGACAGCGCTGGCCATCGTCTCAGGACTCGCTCCCGGCAGATTGGATCTAACCTGTATTGTCGGAAAATCAATGTTCGGCAGGTCATTAACAGGCAGAAGCCTGTATGCAAAAACCCCGAAAAGCATAACTGCCAACATGACCAGACTGGTCATTATAGGACGTTTTATAAATAGATCCGAAATATTCACTTCACTTTATCTTTTGCAGGATTTGAGGTTTTTGAAGATTCTTTCTGGCCATTGCTATTTTGCCCCTGAGCGTTTTTTATCTCTACCTTTGCTCCTGGCATAAGGCGCATTTGGCCGTCAGTAACCACCTGCTCGCCTGCCGACAGCCCCTTTTCGATAACCGTTACATCTTCGTATGTTACACCGGCAGTAACCGGACGAAGTTCCGCCATCCCGTCTTTCACAACAAATACGAATTGTCCCTGTTGTCCTGTCTGTATTGCCTGTGTGGAAACGACTACCGCATCCTGTAAATTTGACAGAGTAATCAGGACAGTTACGAATTGCCCCGGCCAAAGGGCTTTTTCCTTATTGCTAAAGGTTGCCTTAAGCTTGATTGTGCCGGTTGCGGTATCCACGGTGTTGTCCATAAAAGACAAAACACCATGAAAAGATTTTTTGTCTTCCTGTGATAAAAATGCCTCAACATTTAATTTTCCTATTGCCGTATATTTCTTAATCTCGGCAAGATTTTTTTCAGGGACAGAAAAGCTGACATACACGGGCTGAATCTGATTTATAACTACCATCGGCTTATCGTCATTTGCCTTAACCAGATTCCCTTGATTCACTAAGAGACTGCCTGTTCTGCCTGCGATGGGGGCGTATATTGTGCAGTATTCAACCTGAAGCCGGGCGTTTTCTACAACCGCTTTATCAGCTTCCACGGTGGCCTTAAGCGCCTCAGCATTGGCAAAAATCTGTTCATACTGAGAACGGCTGACCAGTTCATCGCGTAACAGCTCGGTATAGCGGCGTAAATCCTCCTCTGCTTTTTTAGCCAACGCCGTGTCACGAACCAGATTAGCCTTGACAGAGTCAAGCGCCGTCTTATAAAGCCGGGAATCTATCGTGAAAAGCATGTCGCCTTTATTAACATCCTGGCCCTCTCTGAAATAAACATGCGTAAGATCGCCGCCGACACGCGCCTTAATAGAGACTGTTGAATAAGCCTCAACATTCCCTATTGCGCGGATTTGAACAGGGACTGTTCTTTTAATCACAGCGCCTATAGTCACAGGCGCTGCCGGCTTTTTCTCCTGTTGTTCTTTCTTGCCTGAACAAGCAGGCAAAAACGAGATTGCGAATATAACCGCCATGCAGACGGCAAATGGAATCAGCGCAATATTGTTTCTAATCTTGATGTTTATTTTTGTTTCCATTCAGTCACCCTCGCCGTATATTTTCATTTTACTTTTGATTCGGCTGTCTTCAGAAGTATCCCCGCCGCACGTTTCAGCCTTAAATCTGACAACTTATAGTTATACAGGGAATCGGTCAGCTGCCTTTCTGCTGTGACAAGAAGTGTGTTTGCATCCATAACATCAATGCTGCTTGCAAGGCCGAACTCAAACTGTTTTGAAACAGCCTTATAGTTGTCTTCTGCAAAAGTCAGCTGTGCCCCGAACTTTTCCATGATTCCCTTCTGGGTTATCAGGTCGAGATAGGCGCTTTCAACCTCGATGTCTATCGACTTCTTTTTATCCTCATATAAAAGCGCTGCCTGTCTCTGCTTTGCCTCTGCCTCTTTTACCTCCGCATCCCTCAACCCTCCCTCAAAAATCGGAATGCTTATCTTTAGCCCGCCGTATGCGCTTTCTTTATTGAGAGTTGAAGCTGCCGGGTCTTCATCCTTTCTCGAATACACGCCTTCTATGGAAAGCGTGGGCCAGTAAGAGCCTTGTGTGTATTTAACCTGCTCCTGTCCGATTTTTTTCTGAAGTTCAAGCCCCTTGAGTTCAACCCGCTCCGAAAGAGCGATTGTTTTAAAACAGTTCATTGGTTCCGGCTGGCAGCCGGCAGTCACTAAGTCCGGCTCCGGAGCCAATAGGTTGTCAACCCCGGGATGCCCGGGGTCTTTTAAACTATAATCCCTCGCAATGCCGACAATCCTTGCAAGAACAGCCCTTGCAAGCTCCAGTGCATTTTTTGCCTTTATCTCCTCTGACTGTGCACCTGAAAGCTCTGCTTCGGCCCTTAGAAGTGCGGTCTTTGTAACCTCTCCAACTTTTAATCTTACACTTGCAGCGTCCCTGTGTTTTGTTAACCTTTCAACATTCGCCTTTGCAATATCCAGAGCCTTCTTCGCCCTCAGGACTTCATAATATGAGGCAGAGACGCTAAGAAGGTATTCCTCTTTAGCTGCATGGAGGTCAAATCTGTTTTTCTCAATATTCCCTTTAGATATGCTAAAAGCGGTAAGCTCCCTTCCACTCAGTGAAAATGACTGGTCCAGCCTCACTCCCCATGATTTCGAATCATCAGGCTGAATAAGCGTGTTTGAAGGAGAATATTTATCTTCCGTATATTTCGTATAACTTCCAAAACCCGAGAGCTTTGGCATAAGCGCTGCCGCCGCTTTATCCTTCCCCTTCTGCGCAATGAACAGGTCTTCCTCTGATATTTTTATTCTCTCAGAACGTTCCAATGCAATTTTATAGAGGTCTTCAAGGCTGTATTCAACTGCATAACAATTTGCAGCCGATAAAAAAATAAACAACATTGAAAAAACAATCTTTTTCATTTTTTACTCCTTTTTCAGAAGGCCGTTAAGCAGCAGCTTGCTGCACTCCGCGGGCGTGAAAAGCGCATCAGGCTCTACAACGATACCCAAAACAAAACCCCTTATGATACTGAAGATTACTTTGGCAGTTTCCGGCACATTTACCTTCCGGAATATGCCTGATTGCATCCCCTGCCTGATAATATCCTCTATGAGTCCTCTCTGTTTTTTGAAAAATTTTCTTTTCATCTCAAGCCCGAATGTAAACCCAAGCTCCCTGCCCTGAAGGAGGATAAGCTCTTTATGTTTTTTTGCATAATTAAGATTTATTGTTATGAAGGCAGCCATGGCGTCTGCCGGGTCGGCAATATCGCTTACCGACTCCATTGTCATGCCGGCAAAGTCGTCCATCTTGCTTTTCATCAGAGTCAGATAGAGGTCTTCCTTGTTTTTAAAATAAAGATAAAGCCCCCCGGTGCTTATATCGGAGGCCTTTGCTATCATCCTCATATTTGCCTTCGCATAGCCGTACTCGGAGAACACCCTCATCGCGGCGTCAAGGATTCTCTTCTTTGACTTTATACCTGAACGCTTGTTCATGTGAACCTACGTTCAGTTTATGGCAAAAAGTATTTTTCTGTCAAGAGAAATTTTTAAGGGGCTAAAGGAGGCTGGGGTTGGATTGAGGCAAGATTCACGGGCCAATCAGAATAGGGGCTGAAGTCGTAATGAAATGGAGCGTATAGCCCCGCATGAGAACTTAGAACGGCTTAATATGTAGCACTGCCATCTTCATTTTTATAAAGGTAGTTTAAGATTGCCGAAAGACAGACACGGCCTCCTTAGTTAACTGTATTTTCCATGAAAATTATTTTCCCACTTCCATGCAGTCTTAATTATATATTCAAGGTCGTCATATTTAGGCTGCCAGCCGAGTTCCCGTTTTATTTTTGTGTTATCAGCAATCAGGATTGATGCGTCTCCTTCTCTCCTGCCCGTTTCCTCAACTTCAAAGTCAATCCCTGTTACTTTTTTAGCGGCAGCAATAACCTCGCGAACAGAATATCCGTGCCCATACCCGCAATTAAAGGCTTCGCTCCTGCCTTTGTCCAAAAGATATTTGAGGGCAAGGATGTGAGCATTCGCAATATCATCAACGTGGATGTAATCCCTTATGCAAGTTCCGTCAGTAGTGGGATAATCGGTCCCGAAGACCTGCAACTTCTGAAATTCTCCCTTGGCTGTCTTTAAAGCCCTTGTAATCAAATGCGTTGCTGCTTTGTATGCCTGTCCTATCCTGCACCCGGCGTCAGCGCCCGCGACATTAAAATACCTCAGCGATACATAATTAAAATCATTGTCCGCCAGATGCCTATCTCTCAAAATCTTTTCTGCCATCATTTTTGATGAGCCATAGGGATTGACAGGAGATATTGGTGCGTTCTCGCCTACCGGCATTTTTTCAGCGTTGCCATAAACAGCGGCAGTTGATGAAAAAATAAATTTGCCTATGCCTTGCTCCAGCATGACATCCAGAAGATTCAGGGTATTGACGGTATTATTCCTGTAATATTTAAGCGGGTCTCTTACGCTTTCGGGAACAACTATGGATGCGGCAAAATGCATAATGGCATCAGGCTTGAACCTGACAATTGTTTTCTTTAATGTTTCTTTGTCTGAAAGGTCAGCGGCTATCAGCTCGCCATATAAAACAGACCATTTATTGCCGGTGGAGAGATTGTCATAGGTCAGAACCTCATAACCTGCCTCTCCCAATGCCTTCACAACATGGCTTCCGATATATCCCGCGCCGCCTGTAACGAGGATTTTCATCTTGGAAGAAATAGTTTCATCCGGTATTACCTGAATTTACTTAACCCTTACAACCCTGTTCCCTGAATTGAGGATTACTATTTTTGGCTTGAACTTTCTTATGCCCCTGTCTTCAAAATATCCGTAGCAGAATATGATGATCCTGTCCCCGACAGCGCCCTTTCGCGCAGTTGGGCCGTTAAGGCAGAACATTCCTGAGCCTTTTTTGCCGGGTATCACATATGTTTCAAATCTCTCGCCGTTGTTGAGGTTGCTTATCATGACCTGCTCATAGGGGAGGATTCCCGCTCTTTTGAGTATAACCTCATCTATGGTGATGCTGCCCTCATACTCAAGATTTGCCTCTGTCACGCTTGCCATGTGTATCTTCGCCCTGAGCATGCACCTTAACATAAGGCCTCCTTCATTCTATTATCCTTGGCACCCTGTAAAATTTATCAGTGCGGTCAGGAGCATTCGCAAGCGCATCTTCCCTTGATATCGAAGCTCTCTGAATATCATCGCGCATTACGTTGCTTAATGATACTACATGAGAAGTCGGTTCAACATCTTTTGTATCAAGTTCATTCAGCTTTTCCATATAACTCAGGATACCCTGAAGCTGCGCGCTAAAAGCCTCCGCTTCTTTCTCGGAAACCGACAGCCTTGCAAGTTTTGATATGTATGCAACAGATATTTTCATATCTTCTCAAGGTTTGCAACTCTGAGAGCCAGCCTCTTTACTCCCACAACAGGGAAATTTACCATGACTTTCTGTTCATCTCCATCCCCGTAACATTCCCTTATAACACCTACGCCCCATTTGGGATGCTTTACCCTGCAGCCGACAACATACAACATCGGCTTTTTAAACTGAACAGTTTTCCTTGCCAGGACTGCGAGAGGCTGGGGGCTCGCCGATTTCTCTATGCGCTGGCAGCACTGCTGCGGTATATCGGCAAGAAATCTTGACGGCTCCTGTTCCTGCACCTTTGTGTACAGCCTTCTTTTTTTCGTGCCGGTAAGCCACAGCACATCCTTTGCGCGCGTCATGCCTACATAGAATAATCTCCGCTCCTCGGATATCTCATCCTCATTCTGAAGCGCCTTAAAATACGGCATTAGGCCGTCTTCAAGCCCGACAACAAAAACAACAGGAAACTCCAGCCCTTTTGTGCTGTGCAGCGTCATGAGCGACACGGAATTCGCTGCATTAACATCATCCATGGCTGTTAAAAGCACGGCCCTGTCGCTAAAGTCGCCTATATCTTTTCCCTCGGCAGACGCAATGAGTTCATATATATTATGAGTTTTCTCTTCCTCAATAAAATCCATATATCCTGTTTTTTCAATTATCGCATTAAGCATGTCAGCAGCCGACCTGTATTCATCAGCAGTGATATGATCTATGATTTTGACAAAGCCGTTGAGTTTCTCCCTCACAGACAAGGCAACGCTGTTTGCCTTTAATATCGCCTTAATCGCAGCAAACAGGCTCAGCGATTTGTTTTTTGCTTCATGCTCCACCTTTGAAAGCGTTGCAGCGCCTATTCCTCTTGGAGGGCAGTTTATTATCCGTCTGAGGCTTACATTGTCGTCAGGATTTACGGCAAGCCGCATATATGCAATAATATCCTTTATTTCCTTCCGCTGATAGAAGCTTATTCCGCCCATAACACGATATGGGATAATCTCGTCTTTAAGGGCGTCCTCTATGGCCCTGGCCTGAAAATTTACCCTGTAAAGCACGGCAAAATCCTTATAGCGGCACTCGCCTTTCAGGTAAAGTTCCTTTATCATTGCTGCTACATGCTTCGCTTCGTCCTCCTCTGTGTTGAACCAGCAATGATAGACCTTCTCGCCGCAGCCCCTCTCGGTCCATAACTTTTTTGATTTTCTGTCCTTATTTCCTGCTATCACAGCGCCTGAGACATCAAGTATGTTCTGTGTTGAGCGATAGTTCTGTTCAAGCTTTATGACCTTGGCCCGCGGAAAATCATTTTCAAAGTTAAGAATATTTCTGACATCAGCGCCCCTGAATTTATATATGCTCTGGTCGTCGTCGCCGACAACACAGATATTGTCCCTTGCGGCAAGCAATTTTAACAGGCGGTATTGAGCATAGTTGGTATCCTGAAATTCGTCAACGAGAACATAATTAAATATAGCCCGGTATTTTTCAAGCAATGCAGGGTTTTCCTCAAAAAGCTTTACCGCAAGCATTATAAGGTCGTCAAAATCCAGCGCATTGGACCTCTTGAGTTCATCCTGGTATCTCACATATACCTTCGCAAGTTTTTCATCAAAACCGAAACCGTCTGTCTTAGAAAGAAACCTGCTCGGGGTTACAAGTGAAGATTTCAAAGAACTTATCCTTGAAGCAACCCCTTTATACATCGCCTCGTATATCCTGAATTCCTTCAGTATGTGCCTTATAAGATTACAATGGTCATCAGCATCGTATATTAAAAAATTATTATTGTATCCTATCGCCTTTATCTCCTTCCTGAGTATCCTGTTGCACTGCGAATGGAATGTGCCTATCCATGAACCATCCATATCCTTTCCGATAAGCAAGGCTATTCTGCGCTTCATCTCATCGGAGGCCTTGTTTGTAAAAGTGACGGCAAATATTGAATGCGGAGAAACCTTGTTTGATTTTGTATGATATGCAAACTTATGCGTGATGACCCTCGTCTTGCCGCTGCCGGCGCCGGCAAGCACAAGAAGGGGGCTTCCTTCATGCAGCACCGCTTCTTTTTGCCGGGGATTCAGCTCCTTCAATAAAGTCTCATTTGACATTACAGCTCCTTTTTAAATCATCAAATACAGCTTATGCGTGTTTTGCCGGTTCCAAAGCGTTTCTCACTCAACGGTTACACTTTTGGCCAGATTCCTGGGCTGGTCAACATCGCATCCTCTCAGCACTCCTATATGATACGCAAGAAGCTGCAGCGGGATTGCCATTAGAATTGCCGACAGAAAAGAATTAGTTTCAGGCACAGAGATGCAATAATCGGAACGGCTGCATACCCCTTTGTTGCCCTCGTCAGTTACTGCTATAATCCTGCCCCCCCTGCTTCTTACTTCTTCTATATTAGATAGAACCTTGTCATAAAGTCTACCCCTTGGCACTAAAAAAACAGACGGAAGCGCTTCGTCAACAAGCGCTATAGGGCCATGTTTCATTTCTCCTGCGGGATAACCTTCAGCATGAATGTAAGATATTTCCTTGAGTTTAAGCGCGCCTTCAAGCGCAATGGGATAATTTATTCCCCTACCCATATACAGAAAATCATCAGCCTTAAACAGTTCTTTTGCCATGCGTTCAATTGCATTATCCGCCGCGATAACCTTCTCGGCCAGCCCCGGCAGAAAAAGGAGATCCCTTAGCAATCCCATCGCTGAATCATTGCTTACAGTTCCCTTAAGCCTGCCTAGCCCCACTGCAAAGAGATAAAGCCCTACTATCTGCGTGGTGAATGCCTTTGTTGATGCAACGCCAATCTCAGGCCCTGAATGCGTATAGAACACAGCATCCGCCTCTCTTGATGCAGTGCTGCCCACAACATTGCATATGCTCAGAGTCTTTGTCCCGAGCCTCTTTGCTTCTCGTTGGGCTGCAAGCGTATCTGCTGTTTCTCCTGACTGCGTTATAGCTATTAAAATGCTGTCTTGCCCCATCACAGGATTCCTATACCTGAATTCTGATGCTATATCAACTTCTACGGAAACCCTTGCTAATTCCTCTATCATGTATTTTCCGATAAGGGCAGAATGCCATGACGTGCCGCAGGCAACAATGAAAATCTTTTGTGCCTTTCTCAGGTCTTCCTCTTTTATGCCAAACTCATCCATATTCACCTGGCCGCTTTCAGGATAAAACCTTCCCCTTAAAGTATCCGCAATTGCCCTTGGCTGTTCATATATCTCTTTAAGCATAAAATGCTTGTAACCACCTTTTTCAGCCATGGCTGGGCTCCACGAGACAGATACAACTTCCTTCTGGACAGGCTCGCCGTCAAGGGTCGTCACGACCACGCCGTCGCCTGTCATTACAACCATCTCTCCGTCATCAAGAAATATCACATCTCTTGAATAATTGAGAAAAGCAGGCACATCAGACGCAAGAAAAAATTCTCCATCGCCAAGGCCGACAACAAGCGGGCTGTCCTTTCTTGCCCCAACTATCTTGCCGCGTTCTTTTTCATTTATCACTGCAAGCGCATATGCACCCCTGACCTCCTTAAGCGCTTTCCTGACAGCATCTTCCAAAGGATAATCAGCGGCATATTTTTCTATCAGATGGCATAGAACCTCTGTGTCGGTCTCCGAGGTAAATTTATACCCCTCCTCAATCAGTTTCTTTTTAAGCTGCAGATAATTTTCTATTATCCCGTTGTGCACGATTATTATCCCGCCTGACTTGTGAGGATGCGCATTTTCTTCTGAAGGCTTTCCATGCGTCGCCCATCTTGTGTGCCCTATGGCGGTAGTGCTGAACGGTTTGTCTGAGTCTATAATCGCGTACAGGTCTTTAATCTTCCCTGTGCACTTCCTGATCTCCACGCCTCTTTCATTAAAAAATGCGATTCCCGCAGAATCATAACCCCTGTATTCAAGGCGCTTGAGCCCTTCAAGTATTATTGAAACCGCATTCTTTTTGCCTGTATAGCCTATTATCCCGCACATATCACAAAAGTTGAAAGTTAAGAGTTAAAAGTGAAGAGTTTAATAAAAATTTCATGCTACTTTCTCTTTTTCTTGTTAATTTTGAATTTTGAATTTTGAACTTTGAACTGTCTTTTAATCGCCCATCCCTCTATGTTCTTTTGGTCTGCCCTGCTGACTGAAAGCGACATGGCAGGAACGCACTTGGTAATGGTAGAGCCTGCGCCTATGTATGCGCCTTTCCCCACTCTTACAGGCGCAACCAACTGTGTATCGCTGCCTATAAAAGCGCCGTCTTCTATTGTTGTCCTGCTCTTCTTTTTGCCGTCATAATTGCATGTTATGGTGCCTGCTCCGATATTGACGCCCTTTCCTATAGAGGCGTCACCAAGGTAACTGAGATGAGACGCCTTGGTCCTGTCGCCTATCAAAGATTTTTTTATCTCAACAAAATTCCCTATCTTTGTCTCGGATCCTATATCGCATCCCGGCCTGATATGGGCAAAAGGGCCGACCACTGCCTTTGCCCTTACAATAGAACCCTCAATCACGGTAGAGTCCTTCACCACAACTCCATCTTTAATAACGCTGTCAACAATGCGCACATTCGGATATATAGTGCATCCGCTGCCTATTTCTGTCCTGCCTTCAAGACAGACATCAGGATAAATAATTGTATTTTTTCCTATAACAACATTGCCTGAGATAAAGATTGAATCGTGGTCAAGAAATGTAACGCCTTTTTTAATCCAGGCATTAGCCAGTCTTTCCCTGAATATTTTCCGCGCCTTCATCAGTTCGGATGCTGTATTAACTCCCATCATCTCATCCTCAGAGCCTATACAGCAGGCGTTCATTTTATAGCCCTTGTTTCCGGCGATGCCGATAATATCCGTAAGATAATACTCGCCCTTTGCAATATTTAGCGGAATTTCTTTAAGCAAGGATAAGACGCCGGATTCTATAGCATATACTCCGCTGTTAACCTCAGTGATTTTTCTCTGAGCCTCTGTCGCATCCTTATCTTCTACAATTGCGTTAATACAACTATTTCTGTCCCTTAATATTCTTCCGTATGAAGCAGGATTTGTTGCAGCAAAAGAGATGAGAGAAATATGATTCCTGCCTGTTTGGTGCAGACTCAGAAATTTCTTCAATGTCTCTGATGTAATGAGCGGGACGTCGCCGTTTAATACGAGTATTGTGCCTCTGAAATCTTTCAGCAATGTCTTTGCCCTTAAAAGCGCATCGCCTGTTCCGTTGGGTTTTTTCTGTACTGCGAATAAAATATTCCCAGGCTTTATTGACTTTTTAATCTCTTTGAAGTGTTTTCCAACCACAGCAACGATTCTAAGTGGCCTTAGCCTCTCAGCGGAATCAATCACACACTGCAGCATAGGTTTATCAAAAATCCCATGCAGAACCTTCGGCAAGGGAGAACCCATCCTTTCACCGCGTCCTGCCGCAAGGATAACCACTGCAAGTTTCATTCTTTTGACTCCGATATCCGGGACGGCGCGGCAATGCCGCCTGAAAGTATTATCTTAATGCCCTCCTCTATGGGAATATCCGTATAGAAAACATCACCCTCGCTCAGCAAAACTATCTCGCCGAGATACAGATTATTCGTTGGAACATATATCGCCCGCAGGCATGCTTCTTTGCCGCTCCTGGATGCTTTTATCGTACACTCCTTTGTCAGAAAGCCGAAGGCATAGGCGCCGGGCCTTGGATACTCAACTATTACAAATTTTTTGAATGAACTGTTGTTTTCAGGCGAGAATGCGTCAACGAGCTGCTTTATTGCCGTATAAATACCCTTGAATACAGGTATTCTGACAACAGCCTTTTCAAAAAACTCTATCAGCTTTTTACCGAATACATTTGTTGATATTATTCCGATAAGAAATATCAAAATTACCGCAGAAACGAACCCGAGGCCATGCACATTGTAGCCCAGCATCTTGTTGTAAAGGGGGCCCAGTATGCCGTCAACAAACTCAAAAAACCATACGATAACTAAAACAGTGATTACCGCAGGAATTGAGACAATCAGCCCGGCAAGAAATTTTCTTTTAAGGGTAGCGCGAATAGAAGTTGCCATCTCGTTATTTATAATAACGCCACAGGCTTTTATATTGCAAGAGCCTACATGATGCATGATACAGGATACAAGATACAGGATAAAGGGAAAAAATATTCAATAAATATCGTGCATCTTGCATCGTGCATCCTTTCATTATTTTACTGCCTTCTCAGCGGCTTCGTCAGGAATATCAAAATTTGCATATACATTCTGGACATCGTCATGGTCTTCAAGCGCATCCATAAGCCTGATCATCTGCTCTGCCGCCTTTCCGTCCAGCGCTACATAGTTTTTTGGAAGCATGGTTATTTCAGCTGACTCAACGGGAATATTTGCCTTATCAAGAGCAGCTTTAACATTATTAAAATCCTCAGGCGCGGTTATTATCTCAAAGTTTTCTTCCTCCGGGTCATTTTTCATATCCTCAGCCCCTGCATCAAGGGCAGCAGACATTATAGAGTCTTCAGATGCCTTCGCCTTATTAACCAGAATGTAACCCTTTTTATCGAATATCCATGAAACACATCCTGTTTCGCCGAGGCTCCCGCCATGTTTTGCCATCATATGTCTTATTTCAGGGACGGTTCTGTTTTTGTTATCAGTCAGGACCTCAATCATTAAGGCAACACCGGAAGGGCCATGCCCTTCATACATGATTTCCTCATACGTAACTCCGGGAAGTTCGCCCGTGCCTTTCATGATAGCCCTCTTGATATTATCATGAGGCATATTTACCTCTTTTGCATTTTCTATGGCAGTGCGCAATCTTGGATTGCCGTCAGGGTCGCCGCCTCCGAACCTTGCCGCAACCGCTATCTCTTTGACGATCTTAGTAAAGGCCCTGCCCCTTTTTGCGTCCGTATTAGCCTTTTTATGTTTTATCTGAGACCATTTGGAATGTCCTGACATTATAATCCTCCGGTATATTTTTAGATGTTCTATTCTTCTATATGATATTCTTTAATCTTTGTCAAAAGCGTTTTATAACTCACCTGCAGGATTTCTGACGCCCTGCTTTTATTTCCCTTTGTCTCTTTCAGCGCCTTTATTATTCTCTGCGTTTCAGCAATTCTTAAGGCCTCTCTTGCGGCGTCTTCAAGCGCTCCGTCCATCGGGAGATTCTTCATGTACGACTCAAAGGCTAAAGGCCTCAGTGCTATATGTTCAGGCATTATCACCTTCCCGTCGCATAATATTATGGCCCGCTCTATTGTATTTTCAAGCTCTCTGACATTCCCTTTCCACGGATACTCAACCATCATTTCAAGGGCTTCGGCAGAGACAGTCTTCAAAGGCGTCTTGAGTTCCGCGCAGTATTTGTTAAGAAAAAACTCTGCAAGCATAGGAATATCCTCAGCCCTTTCCCTGAGCAAAGGGATCCTGACAGGGAATACGCTCAGCCTGTAGTAAAGGTCTTCCCTGAAAGCCTTTTCTGAAACAGCCTTTTCAATATCCCTGTTGCTTGCAGCGATAACCCTTACATCTATCTTTATCGTTTTCAGGCCTCCGAGCCTTTCTATCTCCCCTTCCTGAAGAACCCTTAGCAGCTTGGCCTGAAGCGCAGTATCCATCTCGCCTATCTCATCAAGAAACACAGTGCCTTTATCAGCCAGTTCAAATTTGCCGATTTTTTTGAAATCAGCGCCTGTAAAAGCTCCCCTTTCATGCCCGAAAAGTTCTGACTCCAATAGTTCCCTCGGTATGGCAGCACAGTTTATAGGGACAAACGGATATTCCTTTCTCGGGCTAAGGTAATGAATGGCCCTTGCGAACAATTCCTTGCCTGTACCGCTTTCACCGAGAATCAGCACCGTTGTCTTGCTCGGCGCAACCTTCTGTATCTGCTGGGCAACTTCTGATATCTTTTCGCTTTTGCCTATTATCCTCGGCAGTCCGAGCTGTGATGAAAACTCCTCTTTCATAAGCATATTCTCTGTCATCAGTCTTTGAGTCTCAAGCGCCCTTTTCATAAGCACAAGAAGATGGTCAGTATCAAAAGGCTTTGTAATAAAATCAAATGCGCCTTCTTTAATTGCAAGCACGGCAGTCTCAACGGAGCCAAAGGCAGTCATTACAATTACCGGCATTAAAGGATTCTCTTCCTTTGCGGCCATTAATACATCTATGCCGTTTTTTCTGGGAAGTTTCAGGTCAGTAAGGACAAGGTCAATCCTGTTTTCTTTTATTTTTTTTATGCCTTCCGGCCCGTCTTTTGCCGTAATAGTCCTGTAGCCCTCAGTCCTGAGGGTCTCCTTAAGCATATCTGACATTGATTCTCTGTCTTCAACTATAAGAATGGTATCCATGGGGAATTTTATATAGTATCACATCTTTGCATTCGCAAGGGCGTCCTTGCATCCGCAGTTTCTTGTATGAGGGATGCTGATAAAGGTCCTTTCTAAAAGAGCCTTCACCGCTTCCGCTGATTCTGCCATGGTACTTACAACCTCAGTTGTGGTAAGCCTGTTACCCGAAATGCCGGCAGCAAAATTTGTGACAACACCTATCCCGGAAAAGCATATCGCAAGCTCTCTTGCCAGAGACGCCTCCGGCATGCCTGTCATTCCAACCACATCAGCGCCAAGCAAAGAAAAGGCCTTTATCTCCGCAGCAGTCTCGAGCCTCGGGCCGTTTACGCATACATAAACGGCATTCTCTTTAAGCGCAACTCCTGCGTTTTTACCTGCCGTGAGTATTGCTGTCCGCAGCTCAGGACAATACGGCTCTGTAAAGTCCACATGCACGATTTCTTCTTCATCATAAAATGTTGACTCCCTGCCCTCTGTCATATCAATAATCTGATTAAGAATGACAATCGAGCCCGGTTTAAGCTTGGGATTTATTCCTCCGACCGCATTCACAGAGATAATCCTTTCTGCTCCGAGTTCTCTGAAACCCCGGATATTTGCCCTGTAGTTAATCTTATGCGGTGCAATGTGATGCGGAGAGCCGTGCCTTGGAAGAAATGCAACCTCTACCCCTGATATCTCGCCAATCCTGTAAGAATCGGAAGGCTCGCCAAAAGGAGTTGAGATTCTTTTCTCCTCCTTGATGACAACTCCATCTATCTCGTAAACCCCGCTTCCGCCTATAACGCCTATCATATCTTCTCCTGAGACAGCTTTGAAATGCTAATGAAATTTTAACATATAAGGACAATATCTATCGATAAGTAAACGGCATATAGGATTCGAGAGAATTAAGGCTTTTTGATTATGTCGTGGGTACCGACTTTGCGAAGGGCATAAAAATCATCTTCTACCTCAAAGGGAAATGAAGCCTGATTTCGTTCCGACAGTTATGCAAACTGGAGTTTCTTCTCCATTGGTTTAAGAACATTTTTAAACATATACGAGGCTTTAAACAGTTCAACGCCTATGAGTTTGCCTTTGCTGTCAAGTTCCATATTCACGCCCGGAGATATTTCTACAACTTCGGCTTCCTCGCCTTCTTTTGCAAGGTAAAGAATATCCTCTTCTTCATCATAAAAGACCTTAAAATCGTCCATTATATTTTCCCGAAGGGCTGCCGGTATTCTAAGCAACTACTAATTCGACAGGCAAAGGCCTGTCAATACCGACAGTTTTGCTTACATATAGCTTTTCAATCCCTATAGTCTTCCCATTTTTATCTTTTTTAAGGATAATGCCTTCTCCCGCCTCTTCACATACGACTTCATCCTCGGGATTGCCGAACCAAATATCCATTGTATCTGACTCATTGTTGTAATAAACTTTTACTTTGTCCATACAATTTCTCCTTCCTTTACCTTATCAACAGGATATGCAGTTAGGGAAAAAACCTTCCTTTCCTGTATGCTTGACAACCACACAATATACTCTATCAGACTGCTTATAATAAAGAAAGACTTCTTTATCCATTTTGCTTTGTCTTATTTCATCAGGCATCTGCAAAACAAACTTTACAATATCTTCCTTATTTCTCATTATTGGATGTTTGAATATAGTAAGGTATTCCCAATACTGAACGGTGGTTCTGACTTCAATACCTATAGGTGTTTTTACAGAGAAATATATTTCAGATTTCATCTTTTTCCCTCCACAATCTCAATATCTCCCGCACTTTCACGAAGTGACTCGCCGAGGCGAGCTACCCTTTACTCTCTTGTTCTTCTGCTCTTTTGCACTTTTGAGCTATCGAAAACCGGTCGCGGGCTCTGATTATTCCCCGATGCCCAGATTCCTCAGAGAGAGAAGGAATTTCAATTAAGTACAACCGTCCACTTAAACTCCTTCCTGTATATGGTATTATGGTTTTATGATTCCAAAATGCCAACCATTGTCTTTAAGAAAATCGTCAAGGTTCATATGAGGCACTTTGAATTCACGGCAAACTGCCGGAATTCTTTTTGAAGATGAAATTTTCTCCTGACTTACCACATATACCAATGTGTTCTGTCCAAACAAAGTAACTTCTTCCATTTTTTCAATAGCCAAAGCGATTATCCATGGGTCTGCCTGATCCTTTTCCTTTTCAGCGTCAATAAAGTCAGGAAATTTTTGCAAAATCTCTTCTACTTTTTTAGATTGTTTGTCTGTAATTCCGAAAAAATATCCCTTCTTATCCTTTATCCATTTTGCAATAAAATCAGGATTTTTTCTTTCAGGATTAAATTCTTCATAAACAAATTCGTGGGAGATTATTCTATCATTTTTAAAAAGTTTTTCAAGTTCTTCCCAAACATTTGGTATGGGAATATAATTCTGAATTCTATTCAACGAAATAAAAATGCTTGAATCAAAGCAATATATTTTTTCCTGATTACTCATTGCCGGCAATGTAGTGAAACCCCATTCCGAGGGCATCGGATGCAGTTGTATAATCAATCTTGTTATTATAAACTGCATCTAAAATCAGATTGTAAAACTTTTCTCCTCTTATGCTTTTACTCAAAATCGGAGGCGCAGGCGCACCGGGTTTCTTACCTTTTTTCGGTGGAGGCGGTTGCTCTTTCAGTTCTTTCAGAATACCAAAAAAATCTTTTTTGTTGACAAATCTTCTTTCAAAATTCCTTCTCAAATAAACCTCACGACTTACTTTAAATCGTCTTGCCACTTCACCGAGGTCTTTTATATTTTTTATGGGATAAACATTTGTATCAGGAATGAGAAATTTTCCTGCAAAATCGTTGCACTCAAATTCTATATCTTGTTTTTCACTGATAATATCAGGAAGGCAGATGCCAGATTGATGTTTGAAAATGTGAGCCAGTTCGTGAAACAATGTAAAAATCCTGCGTGGTTTAAAAGTGTCGGAATTGATAATAATTGCATAGGGCGGTTTATCGCCTGCATAGCAAAAGCCGTCCAATTCTTTTTCAGGCATAGAAAATTGGAAAACGAAAATTCCAAGTTCCCGCTCTATGCTGTTTCGCCATTTTTTAAAAGCATCATCATACCCAAAAAACTTCTGTTGCTGGTCAATAGTAATTTTAAGTTTTCCTCTCAACCATTCCGTAATTTTTTCATCAAATACTTGTATTCCTTTTTTCAATCCCGATTTAATCGGGACAATCTCCCTTTGCCATCCGTATTGATTTATCCAATATCCCTCACCTAATATTTTTCTTGCAAGTTCAAGATATTTGTGTGCCCGTCTCATTGCCAAGAGTGTGTCGGGAGATAATCCGGCTTGACTGACGGCAAGATTTCTAAAGTCCTTTGGCGTTTTTAGTTTTGGCGGTGGTGTGGGCAATAAAAATACAGCCAACTGTCTTTTGTAATAGTTGGCAATGCTTTTCAGCATTCCCAAAGGGATTTCTTTTCCGTCGTTTTCCCAGTTGGAATACCTTTCCGTAGGAATATGCAGTTTTGTGGCAATGTCTTCTGCTTTATAACCCGCTTCCTCTCTTGCCCATTGCAAAACCTGCGGTTTGATCTGTATCTTTATTGTTTGTGGCATTTTTTATCCTAACACAAATATACGGCTTAATCTTTTTTACTGCGTTAATAATATCTTTTCAATTTCATTACTTGCTTTTTTTAATTCTTCTTTCGTTTTATCTTTCAGTTGCTGTGCTTCTTTTCTGATTGCGGAAATATGCTCGGCAATTTTCTTTTGCTTGTCAAGCGGGGGAACTGGAATAAGAAAATTCTCAACTTCAGGTTTTGTGGTATTTGGTCTCACCGACGTAATCGTAATGCTTCTATTGAGTTGCTCTTGAACAATTTTTGAGTTAAGCAAATAAAATAGAAAATGTTGATTTACTATTTTGGGGTTCGTTCTGATTGCAAAAGAAAATGAACCATAAGTATAACCAATAAACTCTTTTGTAACCATTGCACACTTTCCAGTAGTATTGCCACATTGAACCATTAGTATGTCATTTTCTTGAACAATTTTATCTTTCAATTTAGGCGTGTTAAATTTGATGTATTCCACTTTATCCATATTGATGTAGCCGTCTTTCATAATATTTGTAACCCTTATCATTGGAAGTCCTTCATCTTCCGTAAAAGCATAATCTTGTGTAGGCATTAAACCATAGTCAAGGAAAAGAATTATGTCTTTTAGTTTACAAATTTTAAAGGAAGAATTTTTCAATGAGTTAATGAATTTCTCATAGTTTAATCTGTGATAGGTTGGGTCATACCTTTGCCCCGTAATTTTATTAAATGAAGTAGTAAATATTCTATTCTTCAAAGTGTTTTCTGGTGGTGCAGGTAAAGCAATGCCTAACTCTTTCAGTAAATAATCATCAATGCCAGCAAGAAGTTTTTCGGCTGTGACTTCGTTTTGTTTTTTCTGCTCAACAACTCGTCTGGTAATTTCCAAAACTCTTTTGTCGTGCAAAATCGGAATGGAAAGCAAGGCAGGATAATCTAATGCAGGTCTTGTTCCGCCTGTGGTATTTCTAAGTGCAAGTTTTTGTCCGACTGAACAATTCAAATATGCTGCAAGAATTTCACTAACTTCTTTGCTTTCAGTTTTTATTACAACAGAATGTTGATTAATGTTTCCCTCAAACCCTTTTGGTGCAACAGCGGCACTTGCAATTCTTCCTGTGATTGTAACCAACAAATCATTTTCAAATACTTGACTTCTTTTTAATAACCCATTGTGAGTTTCTTTGTTGATATATTTTACATCTGATAAATCCAAACCCCATTCAGTTACATTTTGAACTCTAAGAAATGGTACCCCGTTTTTTATATCAGAATAATATTTTTCTTCTTCATCTCTTTTGGGTGTTGCTCCGCTTGCGATGGAACGCACATATTCACGAAGCTGTTTTGGTTTCTTTGATAAAACTTTTTTCTCCAGTTCAACTAATTCGGGAACATAATAAAAAGGGTCAAACCGTTTTTTAATCTCACGTCTATTGAGAATGAAGACTTTGTTTTTATTGAAAGTTGATGAAAGGGTAAAACTGCTCATTACTTTTCCGTTTTGTTGATGTGAGTAATAAATTTTGAAAGCTCTTTGCTAATTTCAATCAACTCATTGTTGCCTGTGTTTCTGCCTGTGGCATCGTATCCAATATCCTCGGCTATCGCCATAAAAATCGGATAGTCGTCAAGCACCTGCTGTTTGGCTGCAAGATATTTTTCAGCCAGTTCCTCTCTCAGCAAGTTCACTTTGTCGGTAAAAGCAGTTTGCAATTTCCCCTTTTCTTCTTTACTCGATTCTCCGATTTCTTTTTTGCTTGACTTTGGATTTTTCTTTTTTGCTTCATCCTCTACTTTTTTTATTGCAACAATTTTTTCTTTCTCCCACTTCTCTACTGTTTCAATAAACTTATTGTCCTTCATTAAGGTTGTTTTCAGTTTCGTTTTCTGATTAGAAATTTTCTCGGATGCTTTTCCCTTATGCTTGCGTAAAAACAAAACAGAACTTTTTACTCCTGCACCCGTCTTAGTGAAAGCGGTTTGAGGCATTGAAACTACTGCTACAATGCGATAGAGTTCTTCCAGATTATCTCTCACATACTGCAAACCGCTGTTAGTTAAAATTCCATCGGGGATTACGATTGCCAGATAACCTTGTTCGGTTAAAAACTTATGACACTGTTCTAAAAATAAAATCTCTGTGCTTTGGCTGTCTCGTATTATTTCTTTAGTTGTTCCGTTTGTGCTTAACCAGTCCAATTCTTTTTTGCCAAAACTGTATTGGTGCATATATGCTTTTTCGGTTTGCTTAATGATGCTACCGAAAGGCGGATTGGTAATTATGAAATCAAAAGTGTCGTATTCAAATTCTTTGTTCTTGGATTTGTTGCGTAATTCTTCATCGCTCAAAAGGCCGTCTGCTGCAATTACATTGGTGTGTCCGTCATCGTGAATAATCATATTCATTTTGGCGGTTCTTGCAATCTGGTCATTAATCTCAATTCCGAAAAGATTCTTTTCTGCGAAGTCGTGCCAATGTTTGTAATGGTCTTTCTCCTCTTTGTCTTTATCGTAAAATTCATTGGCTTGCTCTCTTACTTTGTCAAGCGCATACAAGAGGAAACCACCGCTGCCGCAACTTGTATCTAAAACCCGCTTTGAGTTGTTAATGGGCAAACTGGCCACAATAAATTTTACAATAGGTCGTGGCGTAAAATACTGTCCGAAATCGCCACGGAAATAACTATCCATAAAAGTTTCAAATGCTTTGCCCTTGCTGTCAAGGTCGGTTTTGTTGAGGTTAATTCGTTGCAGATATTTTACAATGGTTTGCGTTTCATCGGCTGAAAGGTTAATGTCCTCTTTAAAAACTTCGGGGTCTTTTTTTCTGCCTTGCGAATACAATGCTTTAACTCGTTTTAAAAGTTCATCGGGTGTTTCGTCTCTGAAAATCTGAAAGTCGTAAGGGTCGCCCGATTTTCTCGGATGCTTTTCATCCCAAATTTTGCAGAAGATAAGTTTGTCTAACTCGTCAAATGCTACTGATGGATTTCTTTGTCCGCCTCCCCAAAGGGCTTGATGTGCCTGAATAAAAATTTTTGTCAGTTCGCTTTCGCTAACAACTACAAGTTCAAAAAACTTTTGCTGCTTGCCATAATCAACTGTCGGCTCTTTTACTTCTCCTGCTTCTCCTGTTTCACTTTGCGAAATTCCGCCTTTCACATATTTGTAAGGTGCAAGTTTCTTTACTCCGAATTGCGGAACATCTGGCGCTGAAATTCTGCTCTTGGGTTTCTTTTCGGGAACTTCGTAATACTCATTCTTTATTCGTGAAGTTATCCATACAAATTTGCCGCCTTCAGCAACTGCATAGCTGTATGCTTGGTCAACGGCTTTGTTAAATTCTTGGTCGGTTATTTCTTCTTTCTTACATTCAGCAACAATAAAAGGGCTTTCACATTCATCGTCTGCGTAAACTATGATGTCTGCTTCTTTGGTTTCCGAACCCATCTGCACCGATACATAATTCTTAACTCGGTTTGCAGGATAGCCATAAATGAGAACTAAACTTAAAAATGCTTCTGCCTGAACTTTTTCTTCTGGATTGCTGAAGTTGCGTTTTTTATTTTGATGGATGTAAGTGATGAAGTTTCGTTCTTCATCAAACCTTACAAGTCCTTTTTCTATTCCTGTTTCAATTAAATTCATTCGGTTTTCGTAGTAATATTCTTAAAATCTATTTTCCCCCCTCAATCTTACCCCACGCGAGAGGGAAAGTTCAATAGTGCGGAAGTGGCTGAAAAGCTAAGGAGTCATCTTGCGTCTGGATGCGCCATATCTCGCCATGCTTTCCCTGACCTCAAACCCTATTTTCCTTTTCTTCGGTTCAGGTACAGTAGAAATGAGCTTGGATTTTTTCATCCACTCTTTCTATTTGGCCCCTGCAAGCGCTACTTCTATAGGGTGGTCTTTAAGAGAGCTTACCTTGAGGATTGAAAATCCGATAACATTACCCGCCATATCAACCTTTTCCATTATCTGGTCAGATGCTGTTTCCTTGAAATAACCTTCTTTTTTCTCAAACATAACTTCAAGATAATCCCCTTCAGGGTCATACCAGACTTTTACTTTTTCCATAGCACGTCTCCTTTCTTGATGCTGTCCGTAAAATAAGCTGTAATTGTAATTACAAAAGCATCATCTTGCTTAAATTTTACCACAACGCATAAATACTTATCTCCGATTGAGAGCCTATCATATTGTCTGTAATAGAGACTTGCTTCGTTATCGCTCTGCGATTTTATAACCCTATCGGGATATGACAGGGTTTCATTTATTTTATCGGTGTGTATCGCCATTTCAGGATGCTCTTTTATATGTTTAAGTCTTTCATCAGTCAGGCGGATAACATTCCCTTGATAATCAGTTATGTTCATTTATTCTCTCCCCAATTTCCCCCTCAATCATACCCCTTTCAAGCGCGGGAATTTCAAGAAAGAAAAAGGTGATGAAAGGGCGCCATCATCATGGCAGTCTCTTAAACTTTTTTTCTTAATGCTATAATAAATAAGATTGCCACGCCCGTTGGGCTCGCAATGACAATTCGGGTGAGATTGCCGCGCAATGACAAAAATCGAGGATATTAATGCTGGATAACGAGCTTCTGCTAAAGATTCTTAAAAAGACCCTTTCTTCAGGCGGGGAATACGCAGACGTGTTCGTTGAACACAGAAGGCCTGTATCCATACAGCTTGAAGACAATAAGATAGAAAAGATATTCACAGGAGTAGATTCAGGGGTTGGAATAAGGCTGATAGCGAACGGAAAAACTTATTACGCCTTCAGCAACGACATATCCGAAAAGGCATTGTTAGAGTTGGCCGGCAGTTTAAAAGCATTACATCTTGCAAGCGGGAAGTCAGAAGACAAAGACTTTACGCTGGACCTTAGAAAACAGAAACCTAATGTTGATTACACGATAAAACTTCTTCCTGAAAAAATACCTATAGACAAAAAAATAGAACTTGTGAGGGCTGCAAACAAGACTGCAAGGGATTTTGATAAAAGGGTAAAACAGGCATTAGCCGGGTACCGCGACTTTGTGCAGAAAGTCCAGATAGCAACATCAGATGGTTTTACGGCAGAGGATGAGCGTATTCATACGCTTATGGTTGTCCACATCGTGGCATCCGATAACGGCATAATCCAGACCGGATATGAACAGGCAGGAGGCTCTATCGGCTTTGAGCTTTTTGAGAGCGTAAAACCTGAAGATATTGCGTTAAAAGCTGTAGAGCGCTCGCTCATGATGCTTAATGCCAGAAGGGCGCCGGGCGGAAGGATGCCTGTCGTCATATCATCCGAGGCCGGCGGCACCATGATACACGAAGCAATAGGGCATGGGCTTGAGGCTGACCTTGCACAGCAGGGACTCTCGGTATATTCCCAAAAAATCGGCGGGATAGTCGCATCTCCTTTAGTGACTGTTATTGACGATGCAACACTTCCAAACAAAAGAGGCTCCTTCCGCTTTGACGACGAAGGCACACCGGCACAAAGAACAGTGCTTGTAAAAAATGGGGTGCTTATCGGGTATATGTACGACAGGTTTACAGCTATGCAGGACCAGACAAACTCAACCGGAAACGGACGCAGAGAGTCATACCGCAACAGGCCGATTCCGCGAATGACAAACACTTTTATCGCTCCCGGTGAATCCATGCCTGAAGACGTCCTTAAATCAGTTACAAAAGGCATCTTTGTCAAAAAGATGGGCGGAGGACAGGTTAATACGGTGAACGGCGACTTTGTTTTTGATGTTCAGGAAGGCTATATAATTAAAAATGGGGTTATCGGAGAACCTGTAAGAGGCGCAACGCTTACAGGGAGCGGGCCTGAAATCCTAAAATCTATTGACATGGTTGCTTCTGATCTCGGCTTTTCAATAGGGACCTGCGGCAAGGATGATCAGGGAGCGCCGGTATCTGATGCAATGCCGACAATAAGAATCCCTGAGATGGTAGTTGGCGGCGAGGCGTAAAAATCATAACCGCATGTGTGTTGATAACCACACATCTGATGAATATATACAACATTAATATCACATAACCCCTTGACTTCAAAGATATTTTTTCTGGCATCTTATTTGCTTATCATATTGTCGTGCGTTTACAAAGAACTATAAAGCGGGAAGTAAGCTTTGCAGGCATCGGGCTTCATACAGGCTCGCATGTCACTGTAAAGCTGAAGCCGGCGTCAAGAGACACAGGAATCGCTTTCTACCGGAGTGACAAGAATCTCATGATACGGGCTGACGTGGGCGCTGTAGTTGACACCGCCTTTGCGACAAGCCTGGGCTATAACGGCACAAGGATAAAAACTGTCGAGCATATCCTCGCTGCGGCATCAGGATTAGGAATAGATAATCTTATCATTGAACTTGACGGCTCTGAGATACCGATACTTGATGGAAGCTCTACCGAACTGATTGACATAATCCTGAGAGGCGGGATTGCAAAACAAGGCAAGAAAAGGCCCTACCTGCGCATTACAAAACCTGTATTTTTTGATGACGGCCATTCGGAAATTGCCGCTTTCCCGTACGACGGCCGAAAACTGACATGCAGAATACAATTCAACCACCACCTCTTAGGCGAGCAAAAATTAAGCATTGACCTGAATGAAGAAACATTTGCAAGAGAAGTTGCTCCGGCAAGGACCTTCGGATTTGTGAAGGATGTTGAGTATCTTAGGGCAAACGGACTTGCAAAAGGCGGGTCGCTTGACAATGCCGTTATCCTTGGCGAAGACGGAGTATTGAACAAATCGGGGTTGAGATTCAAGGATGAATTCGTAAGGCATAAGATACTTGATTTTATTGGTGATATCTCCCTGATAGGATTCCCTATATACGGGCATCTTGTAGCGAACAGGACAGGGCATTCTACAAACATAAAATTCGTAAAGAGCCTACTTTCTGCTGTGGATTGCTGGGAAATTGTATCCGATACCGCATTTGCCCCTGCACAGGCGTTGGCATATTCATAAAAAATACTGAGATTTCAAGGACTTACAAAAAACTACTTGATTTTTTATCTGGAATCAGTATTTTATATAGGTACATCGGTTGTTTTCTAAGTTTACAAAATAAAAAAAGAGGGCTGGAGATTGCACTCCCCAGCCCAAAATACTCTGAAACATTAACCTATTTCTTTTTCTTCTTTGCTGCTTTCTTCTTAGCTGCCATTAGAGTTCACCCCCTCTCCGTCCCCCACAGGGGAAAGCTTAAATTTAAATCCTGCCTATCAAGGTAATCCTTTTGCCTGATAGCAGTTTTTCCAGATCAACATCACCCTTTTCTTTCCTGTTTTTATACTCAGACTCGTCAATTGCGGTATAGTTAATCTTCTTGCTAAACTTTTCTTCGAGTTCTTTTAGCCCTGCGCCTATGTTATTGGAAGATGCTCCTATAATAAAAAGATCCACACTGCCGACATCCTCACCATCCGCATAAGGGCCATATAGAAAAGCTGCCTTTGCGCCGGCCAGCCTCACTATTGTCTTAAGCGCACCCGGCAGGCCAAGGGATTTATCAATGAGGTTCTTAAGCTCTGAAAACAGCGGCGACATCTTATTTGCCTGAAAGTACTTGAGGTTCGCAACCCTATGGCTGAACAAAATCCCCATCTTCTCGAGATTATCCAACTCTCTTTTAACTCCGGAAGGGTTCTTTCTTATAAGATTAGCAATTTCCCTGACATAGAACTTTTCATCAGGGTTATTAAGCAGAAGGGCAAGCACATCAGCTCTTATTGCCGAGGAAAACAACATCTTCAACGAGGTCTCGCCTGTGTGCTGCTTCCCTATTACTGACTGTTGCTTTACCATCTTGTATTAATTTATATCAGAACAAAACAGATTTGTCAACAAAAAAATTAACTTTTTATACAAAAGGATATTTTTTATGATTATAAGAATATAATTCTGATTCAATACATCTCCCTTAAGTCAACGATTAACTGCTCTATTTATACAAAGTTATATTCAAAGTAACTCTGTGCAATCCTATTTATGAACAAAACATAAGATTAATGTATACGGAGCAATCTGATTACACAGCCATCCACTGCAAGTTATAGAACAATCGTTCATTATAAAAGTTTTTGTTGTATATTCAGCGGTTAAGGATATTACGGCAATCCCTTGAATCTACCGTTTCACCTATAGAATTATTTATCAGTCATAGGGTATACTTACACATCAGTTTTTATATTTCGGGAGGAACAAATGATAAGGCTTAAGGCATTCATTTGCGTATTAATGATTGCGGCGTCATGCGGTGTTTCAAGCGCAGCTATCCTTCTCGACAAGGTTATTGCAGTTGTGAATCAGGAAGTCATCACATGGAGTGATTTATATAAGGCAATGGAATTTGAAGCAAGCGATAAAATTAAAGACATAAAAGAAGAGGAAAAGAGAAAGATATTCAAGGAAAATGAGGGGCCCTTCCTTGAAGTCCTGATAGACATGAAATTGCAGATTCAGGCTGCGAAGCAGCGCGGGATAGATGCAGCGGCAGAGGAGATAGCCGAGGCTATAAACGACATAAAGAAAAAATATTCCATGGACGAGCAAACATTGACAGCTTCGCTGAAAAAAGAAGGCTTCACATTAGATGAATACAAGAAAAAACTCGCAGAGCAGATTATATTAAGCAGGGTCGTTTCGCAGGAGGTAAGAAATAAGATAGTCTTTTCCGATGCTGAGATAGCGAAATATATAGAAAAGAGCAAGGACACCTTAATAACTGATGACGCTTACAGGATACGACAGATATTTTTCAGGAAGCCCAAAAGCCCCGGTGATAGTGACAGGAAAACAATGGAAGAAAAGGCAGGAACTGTCTATCAGCAGTTAAAGGCCGGAGAAAATTTTGCTTCCCTTGCGCAGAAACATTCCGAAGACCCGTCAGGCAAGGCAGGAGGAGACCTCGGATTTATTAAAAAGGGCCAGATGGCGAAAGAATTCACAGATGTTTTATCCCGGATGAAAGCGGGTGATATCAGCCAGCCTTTCTGGACTGACATGGGATTACATATCATTAAGCTTGAAGAAAAAATAGAAAAACAGAGCGCAGCCGCAATTAAAGAATCCGCTAAAAATAAGCTGCTTGAACAGCGTTTTTCAGAAAAATATAAGCACTGGCTCAGAGAACTAAGAGAAACCGCCTATATTGAAATAAGACTTTAGTTCAGCAAATGCTAAAATGGAGGACGCTTGATTATGCTGAAGATAGGTGTTCTTGCATCAGGCCGCGGCTCTAACTTTCAGGCAATGATAGATGCGATAGAAAATAAAAATCTCAAAGCCTCTATAGAGCTATTGATAACAGATAATCCATCCGCCTTTGCGATGGAAAGAGCAAAGAAGCATAATATAAAACACATCTTTATAAACCCGAGAGACTCTGCGACAAAGGATGAATTATTCAAAAAGATTGCGGATGAACTCAAGACATGCGGCGTTGAACTCGTCATACTCGCAGGATTTATGAGGATTGTAAGAAAACCCCTGATAGACGCATTTCCCAACAGGATAATGAATATACATCCTGCGCTGCTTCCGGCTTTTCCCGGACTTCACGGACAGAAACAGGCGCTTGACTACGGCGTAAAGATTTCAGGATGCACAGTTCATTTTGTTGACGAGGGCATGGATACAGGGCCGGTAATTATTCAGGCAGCGGTCCCTGTAATGCCTGATGACACGGAAGATACTCTTTCCGAACGCATACTGAGTTTTGAGCACAGGATATATCCCGAGGCAGTAAGGCTCTTTTCCGAAGGAAGGATTGAGATTAAGGACGGGAAGGTTGTGATAAAAGACCATCCTGTGATCTCATCAAACATCGTTAACCCTCCAAACAGGTCAGGATAGCTGACAGCTAATAGCTCTAAAAATGAGAATCTCCGCAGGCAATTTAAAAGGAAGGAAATTAAGCTCTGCCAAGGCTCTAAGGCTTGCGAAAAAACGCGATGAATTAAGACCCACATCTTCAAAAGTCAAAGAATCTATCTTCAATATAGTCGGAGAAAAGATAAAGGGAACGGAATTTGTTGACCTCTACTCAGGCACAGGCGCAGTAGGGATAGAAGCTCTCAGCAGAGGCGCAAGCGCTGTTTCCTTTGTAGAGGCTGACAGGAAAAGAGCAGAACTGATAAAAGAGATGCTTAAAGACTGCGGCTGTTTTGAAAGGGCAGAGATTATAAAGAGCAAGGCAGCGGATTTTATAAAAAAAGCAGCAGGAGATAATTCAAAATTTGATATTATTTTTCTTGACCCGCCTTATCATGGAGGAGAGTTTGAAGCTGCGCTTTCGCTCTTGGCTGAGGGAACATTGCTTAATGATGATGGCATCATTATTGCGGAACACACGTCAAAAAAAAAGCTGCCCGATGAGACTGGAAAGCTTCTTAAAAAGAAGGATTACAAATACGGCGACACTATGCTAACATTATTCAGGAAAAAACAATGAAAAAAACTGCTATTTATCCGGGAACCTTTGACCCTATAACAAACGGCCACATAGACCTCGTAAAGAGAGGAATGAGGATATTTGATGAGGTCATCATCGCCATTGCAACAGCACAGAAAAAACAGCCCCTATTTACTATCAGTGAACGGTTGAAACTGATAAAGGATGCTGTCAGGGGCTTAAAAAATGTTAAAGTTGAGGCATTCAGCGGTTTACTGGTTGAGTATGTAGAATCAAAAAAAGGAGTTGCGGTCATAAGAGGACTGCGGGCTGTGTCTGATTTTGAATATGAACTTCAGATGGCGCTTATGAACAGGCGCCTTGACCGCAATATAGAAACTGTATTTATGATGCCTTCAGAGGAGTATACATTCCTGACATCCACTATAATCAGGGAAGTCGCATCATTCGGAGGCTCGGTAAAGGGGCTCGTGCCTGAGGCCGTTGAAAGAGCATTGAAGGAGAAATTTAAAAAGAGATGATAACGATTGAGGATTTTGCAAAAGTAGAATTAAAAATCGGCAAAGTGCTTGAGGCGCAGAGGGTTGAGAAATCTAATAAACTGATTGTTCTGAAGGTTGATACAGGTGAAGAGCGTCAGATAGTTGCGGGAATCGGCAAGGCATACACGCCTGAAGAACTCATAGGCAAAAGCATCGTGGTAGTTACAAACATGCAGCCTGCAAACCTCATGGGAGTTGAATCGCACGGAATGCTCCTCGCGGCATCTGATGATGAAGGAAATCTTTCAGTCATTACTCCGGAGAAAGAGATAAAAGCGGGCGCAAGAGTAAAGTAGAAAACACTTAATAAAAAGGAGGTTCAGGAGAATAGGTTCATCGGCCATTCTCACAATTCAAAAAGCTCTCCTTTATTCGGCACATGCGTAACAAATCCATATTTCTCTTTTATCAACTCTGAGAATTGCAAGGATGTTTCTTCTTCTCCGTGAACCACAAAGACATGCGGACTGTCATTAAATGCCGAAAGCCATTCAACCAGCCCGTCTCGGTCTGCATGAGCAGAAAACCCTCCAAGCGTATATATCCCTGCCTTCACTGCTATATCTTCCCCAAATATACGCACAACTCTTGCTCCGTCAACAATCCTTCTTCCGAGCGTGCCTCTTGCCTGAAATCCTGAAAATATAATGCTGCATTCAGGCCTCCAGAGGTTATGTTTCAGATGATATCTTATTCTTCCGCCTTCGCACATACCGCTTCCAGCGATGATTATCGCATGGGATTTAATCTTATTCAGCGCAATGGATTCATCAACAGATCCGGTAAACCTGAGCCTTATGCTGTCTGCCACAGATCCGGCGTTTAGAATCCTTTTTGCCTCCTCATCAAAACACTCAGGGTGCGCAAGATATGTCTTTGTCGCTTGTTCAGCCAAAGGGCTGTCAATATACACATTGATTTTATAAAGTCTTCCTTCACGCACGAGCCTGTTAAGCACATACAGGAGATCCTGCGTCCTTCCAATTGCAAAGGCGGGGATAATGACATTTCCGCCTTTTTTGAATGTCACTTTTATAACTTCCACGAGTTCGTCTATAGTCTCCGGCATGCCTTTGTGAAGCCTGTTGCCGTAAGTTGATTCCATGACAACATACTCAGCCTCTGTTGCAAGCGACGGGTCCTTTATTATCGGGTTTCCTTTCCTTCCGATGTCTCCTGAGAATATTATTTTTTTCTCTTTATGCCCATCCTGAAACCATATCTCCAGACTGCCTGAACCGAGAATGTGCCCTGCATCAAGGAACCTGTACTTTATGCCCTTCCCTGTATGCTCAATCTTTCCGTAAGCAACTCTTTTAAAAAATGGTATTGAAGCCCTAACGTCATCAACGGTATAAAGCGGAAACACCGGTTCTTTACCTGCCCTCATCGCCCTCCTCGTATGCCATTCAGAATCCGTTTCCTGAATATGCGCTGAATCATAAAGCATCAGTTCTGCAAGGTCTGCAGTCGCAGAGGTTGTAACTATCTTCCCTCTGAACCCGTCTTTGACGAGCCTCGGGATAAGCCCGCTGTGGTCAACATGGGCATGAGTAAGGAACAGGTAATCTATCTCTGTAGGATTAAACAAAAAATGCTCCCTGTTAATGTCATAGGAATCTTCTCCCTGAAACATGCCGCAGTCGACAAGCGCCTTTACTTCAGATGTCCTGATATAAAAACACGAGCCTGTAACAGTTCTAACGCCGCCAAGGAATTGTATTTTCACCTTACCACCTCACTTGTTTGAGTTTAAAACAGCGGCATCCCCAAAAACAACAGACTCATGCCAATTACATTAAAAAATAGATATAATACAGATTGACATTATGGAAATACAGCGTCGTGAAATTAAAAATAAACGGGAGCGTTCATCTGATAAATAACAGGCTGTTTCTAACGGCAATCTTGGGTTTTAACTTTTTCATATTGTGGGCAGCGCAGTCTGCTGATGCTGCATCTTACCCATATACAAAGAACAATACAGTGGTCGGTTCCCTCAAGGGCTACATTGTCAAGAACGATGAGTCTTTGATTGAGATAGCGCGAAAATTTAAACTCGGATACAATGAGATTGCTGACGCAAATCCTGATATTGACCCGTTTGTCCCGGGAAACGGAACGTCAGTCGCCATACCCTCTTTCTGGATACTTCCGGATGTGAAATCATACGAAGGCATTGTTATAAACCTCTCTGAGATGAGGCTCTATTATTTTTTCAAGCGCCGCAGTTCAAAACTTGTCGCGACTTTTCCAGTAGGGATAGGCAGCGAAGGCAATGATACGCCGACAGGAGAGTTCAAGATTGTAGAAAAAATAGTAAAACCAAGATGGCGAGTGCCTGAATCCATTAGAAAGGAGAAGCCAAATTTGCCTGCAGTAGTCCCCTCTGGACCCGACAACCCTCTCGGCTCTCATGCGCTGAGGCTTTCATTGGGAAGCTATCTTATTCACGGAACGAACAGGCCGTGGGGAGTCGGCAGAAGGGCAAGCCACGGATGCATAAGGCTGTACCCTGAAGACATTCCGAAGCTCTTCAAATTAGCGCCAAATGGCGTCAGGGTAACAATTGTCAGACAACCTGTAAAAGTGGGCGTCAAAAACAATAAGGTATTCATTGAGGTGCACAAAGACGATTACCACAAAAAATTAAAATATTCCGAGATGGCAGTAAAACTGTTAAAAAGGGAAAACCTGCTTGAAGGTGTTGACACGGAAAAATTAAATGCCGCAATAAAAGGTAAAAAAGGTGTTCCTGTTGAGATTTCGGATTAAGAAAAAGAGGGGGGCAGAAATTACATCCCTGAAATTTCCACGCCCCTCTTAACACTGTTTATAATACTACAAACTACTTCTTCTGCTGTAATTCAAATGCCTTCTTTGCCTTCTTTGCAGAAGTCTCTGTTTTTTCTGATGCAGCAGCCGCTTTCTTTGCAGCCATCTCTGCCTTTTCTGCAGCCATCTCCGCCTTCTTTACAGCATCATCAGCCTTATCAGAAGACTCCTTTGCAGCCTTCATAGCCTCTTCAGCCATCATCTTGGCATTTGCTGCCTCTTTCTTGGCATTAGCCAGCTCAGCGCTTGTCTTTCCCTGCTGGGCTTCAATGTCCGCAATCTTTGCCTCAAGCTTGGTAATCCTGTCTGCGAGAGGGGCTGCCTGCTCCTTTACATACTCTTTTGTGGCGCAGCCGAATGAGAAGAGAAGCAGTCCCATGAAAACCAAATATACAGCTTTTTTCATTCTTACACCTCCCTTGCAAAAATAAATTTATTTTTAAAAGAATACATCTATTTTAAAAAAATTGCAAACTTTTTTAAAAAAACCTCCGCTGCTAAAGCCTTGTAATCTTAACCTTGGCTATCTTTCTGTCTTCCATTTCAAGTATGAGGAACCTGAGGTTGTGATACCTGGCCTGCTCGCCAACCTTCGGAAGCCTTCTGAAAAGCCCGAACACAAACCCGCCGATTGTATGGAAGTCTTCGCTTACAATTTCAGAGCCTACGAGTTCATTAATCTCGTCAAGCCCTGTCTGCCCCGCAACTATGGACGTCCTTTCATCAATAATCTCAAACTCCTTTTCTCCTTCCATTGCCTCAAATTCATCCTGAAGGCCTCCGACTATTTCCTCCATTATATCTTCAAGCGTTATAAGCCCGGCAGTGCCGCCATATTCATCCATAACTATAGCTATCTGAAATTTGTTCTTCTGCATCTCATCAAGAAGTTCTGTCACCATCTTGTTTTCAGGAATATAATAAGCCTCACGCACAATCTCTGTTATAGGCGTATGGTTCTGTATTTTACCCTGCGCCATCTGTTTCACTATGTCCTTCACATAAAGGATTCCGGTAACGCTGTCTATATTCTCTTTTACGACAGGGTAGCGTGAGTAACCCTCTTCCAATACAAGCTTCAGGGCATCATCGACTGTTGCATCATCAGGTATGGATACTATCTCTGTGCGCGGCACCATCGCCTCTGTTACGACTTTATCTCCGAATGCAAAAACCTTGTGAAGCATCTGCTTTTCTTCTTCTTCAAGGGTCCCCTCTTCCTCGCCTATATTTATCATTGTCTTTATCTCCTCTTCTGTCACAAAAGGTGATATAGGCTTTTTCTTGCCTCCCAGCATCCTGATTATAAGATTAGACATGACTTTAAATATCCAAACAAGCGGTGAAATCAGCCTGATATAAAACGCAACAGGCTTTGCAAGCAATAAAGAAACCTTTTCTGAATAAGTGACTGCAAAGGTCTTTGGCGCAAGCTCTCCGAATACAACGGTGAGGAATGTCATGATAATTGTGGCTATTATTATCCCGTCTTCGCCAAAATACCGCAGTGCGAGCACTGTTCCTATTGACGTTGCAAGGATTGTAAACAAATTGCCCGATAGTATTACTGCGCTGAAAAGTTTGTCATGTTCATCAAGCAGCTTCTGTACAGCTTTTGCCCTGCTGTCGCCCTTCTCCATGAGGCTTCTTATCCTTATCTTGTTTACAGCGATAAAGGACGATTCAGCGCTTGCCAGGATGGCAATAAATACGATGGATAAGGCAATAGTAATTATTGAAAGTATACTGTGCGGCTCCATAATCAGTGTTAGTGGTCAGTGTCAGTGGTCAGTGTTTGATGATTGTCACTATTAACTGACACTTTTAAGTTCTGTATAACTGCATCAGCCACCTCAGATGTGCCGGAGGCAGCCGGGTCATCGGGCTTTGGTTTCATGTCATAGGTTACGTGCCTGCCTTCTTCTATAACAGAGGCTATTGCAGCCTCAAGTCTTTGTGCGGCATCTGTTTCACCTATATGCCTCAGCATCATCACTCCTGAAAGCATCATAGCAAACGGATTCATCTTATTCAATCCCTTATATTTTGGCGCGCTTCCGTGTGTCGGCTCAAATACCGCCATCTCATTTCCTATATTCGCCCCAGGCGCAAGCCCCAACCCTCCTATAAGCCCCGCAGCAAGGTCTGAAACAATATCTCCGTAGAGATTCGGCAGCACAATGACATCATACAATTCAGGCTTCTGTACAAGCTGCATGCACATATTGTCAATAATCCTGTCTTCAAACTCTATGTCATTGTATCCGGAAGCAACACTCCTTGCTACCTCAAGGAATAAGCCGTCTGAGTGCTTCATTATGTTTGCCTTATGGACTGCGGTAACTTTTCCCCTTTTATTCTTTCTCGCATATTCAAATGCGAATCTTACTATTCTTTCACTGCCGTAAACAGAAATCGGTTTTATGCTTATGCCTGAGTCCTGCCTTATGTTCTTACCTGTCGCTGCTTTCACAAAGGCAATCAACTGTTTCGTCTCTTCCTTGTCTTTCTGAAACTCTATGCCTGCATAAAGGTCTTCCGTGTTTTCCCTCACAATAACAAGGTCAATATTCTCATATCTTGTTCTTGCGCCTTTAAAACTCCTGCAAGGTCTCAGGCAGCTGTAAAGGTCAAGCGCCTGCCTCAACGTAACATTAACGCTCCTGAATCCTGTGCCGACAGGCGTTGTTACAGGCCCTTTAATTGCAATCTTGTTTTTCCTGATGGAATCAATTATCCGATCAGGCAGTGGATTGCCCTCTTTCTGATAGACATCCTCTCCGGCATCGTGCACTTCCCATTTAATTGGAATGCCTGTCGCTTCAATCACGCGCCTTGTCGCTTCGGCTATTTCAGGCCCAACACCATCACCGGGAATTAAAGTTATTGTGTACATAAGATTACTCCGCTTAATATGTTTTCAGAAACTTGATGCCTGATGCATGACTCACAAAATATTTGACTTGCATCATGAATCTTGCATCGTGTATCATGATTTATGGATTTGAAGTCATTATCTTTCTTGCAATATCAGGATACTGGGCTATAAATTTCAGTTCATCGTCAGTCATCGGTTTTTGCGTATGCAGGTTAGCATACTGAACAAGTTCAAGAACCTTTCTTGCTTCATTGTCATCATGGAAGTGGATTCCGAGTTTGTCATAGACATGCCTGAAGCCCTTAACACCGCCGTATTCGCCTGTTGTTATGATCCTTCCTGTCTCAAGGAGTTCCGGTTCGCCTCTGCCTACATCCTCAGGGTCATAAAGCTCGTAATTTCTTCTGTCTTTTAAGGCTCCGTCAGCATGAATGCCTGACTCGTGAGCAAACGCATTTGAACCCACGCCCGGCTGATTTATAGGTATTGGAAGGTTAAAGGCATAGGATGCATACTTTGCAATTCTCCATGACTTTTTCAGATCCACGTGTTCATCAAGATGAACCTTCCGGCTTAAGCCGTGTGAAAACTTAAGAGCAAGGATAGTTGATACAAGGTCGCAGTTTCCGCAGCGTTCTCCATAACCGTTTATTGTTGTGTTTATATAAGCATCAATCCCGCTGTCTATGGAGGCCTGTGCGCCGGCCACAGACACCGCTTCTGCCATACCGAGGTCATTGTGGCAGTGCATCTCTATCGGAAACTTTGTTGCCAGCGCAAGCGCCTTTATCCTTTCGTAGATTGTTATTGGATCATCAGAGCCGAGCGTATCACAGTATCTGAACCTGTCCGCGCCGGCTTCCTTGCCCGCCGCTGCAAACTCTATCAGCCTGTCAAGTTCTGTCCTTGACGCATCTTCGGCATTGAGCCCTACGGTCTCAGCGCCTGATTCCTTTGCAAGCTTAACGGCTTCAATCGTTGTTTTCAGGATATCCTTAAATGTTTTTCTGCCCTGGAATTTACCCTGTATCATTATCTCTGATGTTGACATAGAAATGTTCAGGTGTTTTATGTCAGGACAGTTTTTGAATGTGAGCCTTATGTCTTCAGGGATTGCCCTGCACCAGCCCTCAAGATGAATCCGCTTAATAGCTCCTGCCTTGACAAGTTCGAGATTGCCGTTTATATAATTCACTTCATGCTTGAGCGTAGGAAAGCCTATCTCGCTCTGATACACTCCCATCTCATCAAGATAGATATTAAGCATCGTCTTGGAAAGCTTCGGCAGAAGTATCCTTGATGTCTGAACCCCGTCTCTGTTTGTAACGTCAATAAGATAAACTTTATTTTTCATATTGCAAACCTCATTGCCAATTAAATTTTGAAATTCAGGCAGTTATGTAGTATAACCAAACCGGACTTAATATTACAAACAGACTCAAGGGGTTACTGGTAGTCTTATCCTGCCATTTTCTGAGGCATATTTCAGGATATCAGGTGGGTATTAACCTTAATCTTTATCTGTTTCTTAATGCCTTCCACATAGGATTTCACGGCCTTTTGTCTCTTGTCAAATAAAAGCGCCTGCCTGAAGGCCTTTGCCGTCTGCTCATCTCCTGTTATCTGTCTCATCTCATCATCTGCGAGGTCTACAGCCTCACCGATAAACCTCTTCATTTTGACGAGCATCAATTCATATCTCTTTATATTCTCAAAATATTCCGGTGTAATCCCTGAAAGCTGTAATACCCTCATATATATATCCCTGTCAAAAACGCCGTTCCTTGTAAATCCAGGCTCATTTCTTATTGCATCTTCAAGCTCTTCATCTCTCACAGTCATGCCAATACTCCCGGCTGCAATCAGCAGCGCCCTTTCATCTATCAGGGAATCCAGAACCTTTTCTCTGAGTTTAAGTTTCTTCTCCATCTCGTCATTGAATTTTTCCTTATATATATCCCTGTAAAAGCCTGCTGCTCTGTCATACGCGCGTCCGTATTCCTCAACTGTTATTTTTTCCTTTCCTATTTCTGCGACATGCACTGCTGTTGACTTGTCAACCGTCCCGACACCCCAGAATATGAACGAGAGGATTATAATAAAAAAGAATACATAGAAAAACTTTGCATGTTTGCGCATCGCCCTGAGCATGTCAGCGCCCCCCTGTTTTACTTTTTCTAAGCTGGTTCGGATAGTTATCCTGAAGATTCTGGCTTTTGCCTGAATTAGCCGTGATATTTTCCCTTTGCATGTATCTACCTTAAAAGATTTTCTCTAATAATTCAAGCCCATAGCGTGACAGTATAATTTTACCTCTGGAATGTGATAGTATAAATAAATTTTTATTATTAAAGCCATGAATTTCAGCGGCATAAAAAAAATCCTTGTCATAAAACTCCGCCATATCGGCGATGTCCTTCTGAGTGTTCCTGTATTCAGGGCGTTAAGGGAAAATTTTCCGGAGGCGCATATTGCCGCCCTCGTGAATTCAGGCACGGAAGAGGCCTTAGATTCAAGCCCGTTTATTAATGAGATAATAGTCTTTGACCGAGGCATCAAGAAAATGAATTTGCTCCAAAAATATACAAAAGAAATATCAGTCCTAAGAATGATACGAAGGAAAGGCTTTGATATGGCAGTTGACCTCACGGGCGGTGACAGGGCTGCGATAACATCCTTTGTCTCAGGTGCGGCATACAGGCTTGCGCATGACACCAGAGGGGGTTTCGGGGGGAAAAAATACCTGTATACCCACCTTGCCGCAAGAAATGATAATCAGCACACAGTGCTGCAAAACCTTGATATCGTAAGGCAGTTCGGCATCAAATCAGACAATCTCTCCGTGGATATATCTATTCCTGAAAGTGCGAGAATATTCGCTAAAAATATCGTTAGCCACAATAGAACAGATAGTGTTGCTCCTGTAGTCCATGTCCATCCGACATCAAGATGGCTTTTCAAATGCTGGAGGGATGAATACATGGCAGAGGTTATAAACTGGATGACCGGAAAAGGCATAACTGTAATTGTTACATCGGCTCCTGACAAACGGGAAATGGAAAAGGCAAAGAGAATTTTATCTTTGGTATATGGGGGGGGAACTTTAGGGGACAGTCCCAGATTTACGGGCGAAGCCCCCGTAATTGACGGGGCAGGCTCCGAATCGGGACTGTCCCTGCGACTAGGAGTAGTTGACCTGTGTGGTAAAACAAACATTAAACAGCTTGCTGCTATATCAGAAGTCTCAGATTTATTCTTTGGCGTAGACTCCGCTCCTATGCATATTGCCGCAGCAGTCGGCACGCCTGTCGTTGCCCTATTCGGGCCAAGCGGAGCCTTTCACTGGGGGCCCTGGGATAATGAAAGCTCAAAGTTAAGCATTAAGAGTTTAGAGTTTAAAACTCCTTACCCTGAAAAAAGCGGGATACAGACATTTGGGATTCATACAGTTATTCAGCAAGACTGGAAGTGCATTCCATGCGGTAAAGATGGATGTGACGGAACCAAAATCAGCAGGTGCCTCGAGGAGATAAAAACGGAAGAGGTTATAAATATTTTAAAAGGCAAACTGAATATATAAAAATCTGGATGGTAAATTAAAAATGAAAAACATGCATCAAGCTATATACAAATTACTGAAAGATAAGAAAAGAGGATATCTTCTGGATGCAGCCTGCGGCAAAGGAGAGCTTGGCGGAGCGCTTGAAAAGGCGGGGCATCAGGTCTTTTATATGGATAAATACGACAATCCTCATAGCGTACAGCGCTTTGTAAATGCTGACCTGAATGACTTTTTGCCGTACAAGAATGAACAATTTGACTTTGTGGTCTGCGCTGAATCACTGCAATATATAGAAAATCATGAGAAACTTTTCAGGGAATTCAGAAGGGTGTTAAAGACAGGCGGAAGCCTTATAATCAGTTTTCCAAATGTGCTTACAGTATCTTCACGTCTGTATTTTTTGAGGCGGGGGTATTTCCAGCACTTCAAACCGTTCAGGACCAAGCAGAACAAAGAATGGGACCATTTCATCTACAATATCCCTTCATTTGTAGAGGTCTTTGAGCTTATAAGAAAGAACAGCTTTGAGTTAAGGAACGTCATTGCTCTTGACATAAAACTTAAGAATTTATTGTTATATCCTTTCATAAGGGCTTTATATCTTCCGGGACTGATTTTTGATAAGAATAAAAATATGGGGAAAACAGAGATGACTAAACGTCTGGCTTCCAGAAAACTCCTAACAGGCAACCGGCTTGTAATAAGCTGTGTAAAGGCGAATAACTTATAACATGATATTTACCATACTTCATACAGAGTCATCAACAGGATGGGGAGGACAGGAAAACAGGACGCTTCAGGAGTGCATAGGCCTGAAAAAAAGAGGAGCAAGAGTAATCATTCTGTGCCAGCCTGACAGCAGATTGAATAAACGCGCATCGGCAGAGGGCATTGAAGTGAGAACATGCAGAATGAAGAAAAGTTATGACATCTTAGCGATAAGCCATATACTTAAACTGATAAGAAGCGAAAATATTGACATAATAAGCACTCACAGCGGAAGGGACAGCCTCCTTGCAGGTATAGCAGGAAAGCTTTCAAGAAAAAAACCAATAATAGTCAGAACAAGGCATCTGGCACTTCCCATAACATCAAAGTTTACATACAGCCTGCTGGCACATAAAGTAGTCACCGTGAGTGAATATGTAAAGCAGTATTTGATAGAAAAAAACATTGCATCAGGGAAGGTAACAGCCATACCGACAGGCATAGATACAGATAAATTTAACCCTGAGAAAGTTAATGACCACTTGAGGCAGGAACTGGGATTGCAAAAAGATATCCCTCTTATAGGTACAATAGCGATTTTAAGGAAAAAAAAAGGGCATCATATCATCCTTGATGCCATGCCGTTAGTGCTCAAAGAAATACCGGATGCTGTTTTTGTATTTGCAGGGGATGGCCCGCAAAGGGATAATATTTTAAATAAGATAAAGGCCTCGGGGTTATCCGAAAAAGTCTTCATGCTCGGATTGAGAAAGGACATTCCGGAGATATTGAAATCCATTGATGTCTTTGCACTGCCAACACTTCAGGAGGCACTCGGGACATCATTTATAGAAGCAATGGCAATGGGCAAGCCGGTGATAGGAGCAGATGTAGGCGGCGTCGGTGAAGTTATTAAAAATGCCGTAAATGGTTATCTGGTAAAGCCGGACAATCCGCATGCGCTTGCAGAGGCAATTATAAAGATGCTGAAGGATAAAGTGGCAGCAAGATTAATGGGAATGGAAGGAAGAAAGATAGTGGAAAAGGATTATACAGTGGAAAAGATGTGTGAAAGGATGTATGCCCTTTATCTGTCTCTAACAAAGGAGAATACTCAATGTCCTCAATGAAACCACTTCCCGTTTTAATGTACCATCACATCAACCACCATAAAAGCGATATGGTCACTATAACTCCGGAGGCCTTCGAAGGCCAGATGGAGTACTTATACAGAGCAGGCTACAGGACATTAAAGATAGCTGAACTCATTGCTTACATAAACAACGGACTGACTTTAACTCGGAAGGCTGTAGTTGTTACCTTTGACGACGGCTGGCTTGATAATTATATGTATGCCTTTCCCATCCTCAAAAAATACAAAATCAACGCAACTGTCTTCTTAATTACAAACAGAGTGGAAAACGCATCTAAAAATGCTGCTAAAATTCCATCCCTCATCCCAACTCATGAGGAATCAAAATTGCTAATAGAAAAAGGAGAAGCGCATAAGGTTGCGCTAAACTGGAAGCTTATTAAGGAAATGTCAGACAGCGGCATGATTGAGTTTTATTCGCATACAAAAAGCCATGCTAAATGCAATAGCCTCACAGAGAAAGAACTCATGGAAGAACTGAAAGAATCTCGGGAAATTATTGAAAAAAGGCTTGGCAGCCCATGTCCATACTTCTGCTGGCCTTACGGCAAATATAATGACCTCGCCGTAAATGTTGCAAAAAAAACCGAATATAAAGCTTTATTTACCACAAATCACGGGGTCGTTGAAACAGGTTCTGACCCCTTTGCAATAAACAGGATAATAGTAAAGGACAGCATTGTCTGGTTTAAGAAAAGAATGGTAGTATATACAAACACAATCCTTTCAAAATTATACCTCAAAATAAAGAAAAAATGAGAAACAATCCAATTGATGTCCTGCTGTTTTTGCTGTTAAAGATCGTGAAATTCTTTGATGGAAGGCAGATGGATTTAAAATATTTTGCTCCCGAAGCGGTTAAAAACATTTTAGTTGTATCATCAACGGCAATAGGAGACACATTGCTTTCTACGCCTGCAATAAGATCTGTCCGCAAGAGATACCCTAAGGCAAGGATAGTTGCTCATTTTAATATTAAAAACATGGGGCTTTTTGAAAATAACCCCCACATAGACGAGATAATGCCTTATCATGGCGGATATAAAAAAATTTTCAGGACCATTATGCAATTCCGCAAACATAAATTTGACCTTGCATTGATATTTCACGGCAACGAACCTCAGGCAACGCCGATGGCATATCTTTCAGGGGCAAGATTCATCATAAAAGTGCTAAATACAAGCGAGTATAGATTTCTGCTGTCCAACAAAAACCAAGCACAGCAACAGGATAGTTCCATTCACGGAATAGAGCAGAGGCTCAAGACCGCAGAACTGGTTGGATGTAAAATCTCGGATAAGAGAATGGTTCTGCCTATTGCAAAAGAAGGAGAACCCGTTGTTGATAATTTTCTGAAAAAAAGCGGAATCACAGCCGCAGATACAATCATAGGCTTTCAGGCAGGCGCATCCACGCTCAGCAGAATGTGGTTTCCCGACAGATTCGCTGAGTTAGGCAAAATGCTTTTAGAGTCGTATCCCGAATTAAAGATAATAATAACCGGCTCGCCTGAGGAATATGATCATTGCAGAAAGATTGCAGATGCCATTGGAGAAAAAGCCCTTGTATCAGCAGGCAAAATTCCTCTAAAATACATGCCGCCGCTGCTCAGGCGCTTCAGGGTTTTGGTCTCAGGGGACACGGGAATCATGCACATGTCAATAGCAGTAGGTACGCCTGTTATTGCTCTGTTTGCAGTAGCAGATGCAAAAAAATCAGGGCCTTATTATGATATGGAAAAACATATTGTAATACAAAAAGAAAGAACCTGCGAGCCGTGTGTGAGCAAAAAGTGCAAGCACCAAATCTGCATGGAAAATATAAGTATTGATGAGGTATTTGATGCTATTAAACAAACAGCATTCAAATCAACATAAAACCCTGAGAAAAGTTTTGTTGGTTTATTCTTCAAAACCGCCCATTATGCAGTATCTTGCCTCTGCTTTTAGCCGCAAACAAATATCCACGGAAATGGTTTATGCAGATGCTAACCACTGGTTTGATCGTTATATAATACATACCGCCAATAAAATGCTTCATAATCTGCGTATACTTCCAAAGGATAAAAGTGTTTTTTCTAATCATCGTCTCTCTCACAAAAATTATAGAAGCTTCAATTTGGCGAAAACCCATAAACATTTCAATCCTGATCTGGTTCTGTTTATCAGGGGAATCGGTTTTCAGCATGACGTATTGAAGGAAATCAGAAAAAATACTCCTCTGTTTGGCTGGTGGATAGAAAAAGAAGAGCGCATAGAAGAAGCGCTCAGGGAAACAAATCTATTTGATTGGTATTTCTTCATAAACTCATCATGTGTTGATATAGCGACGCAAAAGGGGATTTCAAATATCAGCCTGCTCCATCATTCAGTCGATCCAGATATATTCTATCCGATGGATAACATTGATAAAGAGATAGACATCTGTTTTGTCGGCAACTGGTCACTCAAGAGACAACAGGTTATTGAAGCATTATTCAATGTTACGGATAATGTTGTAATCTATGGCGGTAAATGGTTAAAGAAGAACCTCCTAAACCAACGAATAAGACAATGCATTAAAGGCAAATATATTGACGGCGCTGCACTGGTAACGTTATACAATAAAAGCAGGATTGTACTGAATATTACAAACTGGGGATTTGGCGAAGGCAAAAAGCGAAGCGGTATGAATATGAGGATACTTGAGGTGCCCGCAACCGGCGCGTTCTTGCTTACGGATGGTTCACGAGATATAGAATCCGTTATAACACCGGACAAACATATTGCATTGTACAAAGACATAGAGGATTGCGTCAGACAGGCTAAATATTATCTTGATAATATCGCTGAAAGAGAAGCAATAGCCAGAGAAGGGTGTCTGCATGTCCGCGCTAATTATACTTACAACGATGTAGTTAACCGCATCATAGCTGCATACAACAATTTAACTGTGGAGAAATAATGGCTAATGAAATTGATTGGAGTAAAATCCGCAAAGGCAGAGATGCTGCTTCTAAATCGCTGCCCAAGATAACAAAATTACCAATAGTAAAAAGCAATAGGCGAGTAATCAGCAGTATATTGAAAGATGGAGATGTCATTCTTGATATCGGAGCTAACAATAGAAACCTTGAGAAATATCTCGGTTCCATACCTGTAAAAACTTCTTATTTAAGTTTTGATATAGATAAAAATTTGCTGCATGACTATTACGACATTGCATCTATTGATCGCAAGTTTGATGTAATTGTTGCCTTAGATGTAATAGAACACATGACCCTCATTGATACAGTTGTATTGTTTGAAAGAATTCATGAATTGCTTAAACCGTCAGGATGCGTTGTAATAAGCACGCCAAACATGTGCCATCCCGTACGATTCTGGCGAGACTGCACACATATAACACCTTACAGGTATGATGAGTTAGCCGGCCTTTTGATTTCGGCAGGATTTCATGACATTAAAATATGCCGGATTAAGGACATGAAGGCTAAAGACAGGCTCAGATACTGGATATATAGTCCGTTGCTGAGACTTCTGGATATTGATTTTGCCCCCGGCATTGTTGCTATTGCAAAACCTACTATGATATGAAAAAAAAGATTCTCATCCTTGACACAGGCAAAGAATGGGGTGGAGGCACAAACAGCCTTCTCGAACTTCTCAAAAGAATTGACAAGAGCAGATACAGGTTCACCTTGCTGTTCTACAACAATTACAAGAAGGGAACCGATTCAGACATAAAGACAGAGGCAGAAAAACTCGGCGTGGAATTTCTGATTTTAGAGCAAAAAACGCAGCCTGTCATTGCCAAGACAGCCAAAGAACTTTTAAGGCTGCTATTTTTTTTCAGCAAACGCTTAAAAGGATATTCTGTATTTCTTATTGATTACCATTTCAGAATTAAACAGAATGCAAAAAAAATTTCCGGAATTTTAAAAAATCATAAAATAGACCTGCTTTACATGAACAATCAACCGTCGTCAAATTTAGAGGGGATTATAGCCGCTAAAATAACAGGCATACCCGCACTTCAGCACAGCCGTATAGAGACTACGCTTAACTCCTTTGAAGTCAAGGCTGTTAACCTATGGCTTAAAAAAATGATATGCGTCTCTGAGGGGGTAAAAAATAGTTTTATCAGGCAGGGTGTTGATAAATCAAAGTGTGTGGTAGTTTATAATGGTATAGCCATCGAAACAGTTCCGAAGGCATCACGTCAGGATATAAGAAAAACGTGGGGAATATCTGACAAAGACATTTTAATAGGGACTGTGGGCTCTCTTATTAAAAGAAAAAGAATCATGGATTTGATAGAGACTACCGCTATAGTTGCAAAGAGGAGTGAACATCCCATTAAATGCATGATTATCGGAAAAGGTCCCGAAAAAGAAAACCTAATGACTAAAGTAAAAGAAAGAAACCTTGACAGCAGCATTCTCTTTACTGATTTCCAATCAGATGCAATCTCGCATATAAATGCATTAGATATCTTTGCGATGCCATCTGAGAAAGAGGGCATGCCAAGGGTTATTCTTGAAGCAATGTTACTGGGGAAACCTGTCATTGCCTCAGACATAACAGGCCCCTCCGAGCTTGTTGTTGATGGAGAAACCGGTTTTCTAGTGCCTGTGGGAAAAACAGAAGCAATTGCCGATGCAATCCTAAGGCTGATAGAAAACCCTGAGATGAGAAAAGGGATGGGGAAAAAGGCAATGAAACGGGTAATCAGAAACTTTCCTATTGAAAAATATATTAATGATGTAGACGATGTCTTTGCAGAGGTGTTGGGACATTGATATATGTGATTTTAACCTATCTTTTTTCACCGCTGATTTATCTTCTTACTGCGATAAAAAGAAAAAAAACAGTCTCAAGGATTCTGATAATTCAGACAGCTAAGATAGGTGATTTAATATGTTCAACGCCGGTTTTTAGAGAGGTAAAAAAGAAATATCCTGATGCGCATATTACTGTTATAGCAAATCCCATTACAAGGGAACTGCTGGAATATAATTCAAACATTGATGAAATCATAACTGTAAATCAGGCAGGCTATAAAGGATTTTCAGGAAAGCTGAGATTGTCCGATCTGATACGCAGAGGAAAGTATGATGCAGGGATTTGTCTTAATCCTAACATCCCATTTGCAATTGCCTTGTTCTGGGGTCTTGTTCCAATCAGGCTTTCTGTAATGCCGGACTTCTCAGGGTTCACATTTAAACTCGCTTCTGTATTTTTCACACATCTTGAAAAATACAGAAGAGGAAGAATGGTTATAGAAACTTATATGCATATGTTGAAAGCCATTGGGATTTCAAGCAATGACATTTCAAAAGAAGTCTACAAATCAGAAGATGCAGATGCAAAAGCTGAACAAATGATAGGAAAGATTGATAAACCCCTTATAGGAATTGCAGTCAGCAGTGGGAATAAACTTAAAGAACTGGGAGTAGATAAAATTGCCGACATTATTACTATGATACTTAATAATATGAATGTTTACATAGTGCTTGTCGGTTCCGAACACGAAATAAAGGCTGCAGACGCAGTTTTACAAACAGCCGGCAAGAAAGACAGAATTATAAATGCCGCGGGCAAATTACGTCTCAAGAAACTTCCAGCGCTTCTTGAACGGCTGTCGCTTTTTATAGGGGTGGACACAGGGATAACATACATGGCTGATGCGCTCTTTATACCTCTTATTGACATCGCTGGACCGTCAGACATGAAAGACCAGAGACCCACAGGAAAGAATGCCTTAATAATACAAAAATCAGACTTACCCTGTATCCCCTGTTCTCATACCTTTAAGAGTCCTTATTATTGTAAGATAAATACCAGAGGATGCATAGAATCAGTGTCGCCGGAAGAAATATACCATGCCGCTAAAAAATTATTATCAGAACATAATTAGCAATCTCAACACATCAACATCTTTAAGATTCTTCCTGTATATGCTGATATTTTTTCAGCCATTCAATCGCTTTAATTCTTTCAGAGAGATAGCTTTTTACGGATTGCTGCTACTTTTTATAATGAAGATATTCAAAAACAGAGCAATACACATAGACTTCAGAGATAAAACAATAGTTGCCATTTCTCTCTTGGTCGGCTGGTCGATATTAGCGTCAATTTTAGGCCCATATCCCTTGGATAGCTTAAATGCGTTACGGAAAAATTTATTTGTTCAAATGCTAATATTCTTAGTAATCATTACAGAGTTTAAAAGCTATAATGAGCTTAGAACACTGTTCCGAATTGTAGCTGTGAGTTTTGCAATTGTTACGCTAGCTTCTATAGCAGAAAACTTTTTAGACTTAATAAATCTTAATATGGATCTTAATGCATTACAATCTAAAAGAACCCATAAAATGTTTATAGCCGGATATGCAAGTAAGGCCTCTTTTTACCTTCCTTTTATCGCAGTATGGCTTACATCGCTAAAAAAAGTGCCGCGGGAAAAGTGGATAGGACTAACTGCTATATTATTAGGACTTCTTACGGTCTTCGCATACAATGTGCGTGCAGCAATACTTATTATTCCTTTAGCCATTCTCCTAATCATTTTTCTTTCTAAAAAGTTTAAACTGTTTGTTATAGCCGTTATTATATTCGCATTTTTTTATGCATCAATATTTTCCCCGGTAAAATCTGACACATTATCACAATCAAAATATCAGTCTTTATCTGATTTAGAGACATTCTCTAAAAATGAACGCTGGCTGCTTTGGGAGGGGACACTACACATTATCAAAAAAAGGCCTATCACAGGTTACGGCTACGGCTGGAAAAAAATGGCTTTTGTGATAGACGACCTGAAACTTATGGAATACTGGAGAAAAGATTTCCCTGATATCTACGGCTTTATGTTTAAACCAGATAAAAACAGATACGGCAGCATAAACCCACACAATCTACTGCTCCAGATAGTCTTTGAAATCGGCTTAATAGGTCTTATTCTCTTCCTATGGCTGTGGACAACCGTTATTTTAAAAATCTTGAAAACTGTTTCGGTAAAAGAACAGTCGGATGGCAAAACTTTCGTCCTCTGCAGTCTTGGAGTTATTGTGTCCTACGCCCTGATTAACATACCAAATGGTTACTGGCAAGAAGCATACGGCAATATGATTTTTATGTTTATAGCTTCAATCTTTGTAATCCACAAACAGTACGCCCAGCGCATAGAAGATAAAAGAGATGCATAATTTAAAATCCGGCTATTCAAAAATCCTCTTTATACGCCGCGACAATATAGGAGACCTTGTATGCACAACTCCGTCTATCCGCGCTGTCAGAGAAAAATATCCTGATGCAAAAATAGGTATTCTGGTAAATACTTATAATGCGGACACTGTAAGCAACAATCCTGATATAGACGAAGTCTACATATATGAAAAAGCAAAACACGCCACTGATAAAAATAAATTGTCTGTCTGGCGGAGCAATCTCAAGGTGCTGTTGAAAATAAGAAAAGAGAAATATGATGTCGCAATCGGGTGCGGCTCGTATTCTCCACGGCTCGCAAGATATACGCTGCTTACCGGAGCAAAAACAAGAATCGGATACCTTAAAAAAGGCATGGAAAAATCAAAACTCTACAATATGCCTCTTTACGAACCCGAGAAAAAACTCCATGAAGTTGAAAAAACCTATAATCTGCTGGCTCCCCTCGGCATAAACGGCGAGCCTTCCGGATTAAGGATGCTCCCCGATAATGTAGAAGTGAATAAAGTTAAAGAGTTTTTAAACTCAGCAGGCTTTTTGAAAGAAAATCCTCTCATAGCATTTCATATAAGCAGCAGGCGTCCTGAGAACAGATGGCCTGCTCAGAGATTCATTGAACTTGCAAATCTTATATCTGCAAATTATGCCTCAAATATACTGCTTCTATGGTCGCCCGGCAGTGAAAAAAATGTATACCATCCTGGAGATGATGAAAAGGCAGAGATTATTATAAAAGCATTAAACCCAACACCTGCTGCGTATAAAACCACCAGCCTCCGCGAGCTTATTGCTGCCCTGAGCGTAAGCAGTCTTGTTGTCTGCTGCGACGGAGGAGCAATGCACATTGCAGCCGCTTTGGGAAAACCTATTGTGACGATATGGGGGTCAACCAGTCCTGATAGTTGGGCGCCATGGGGCACAAGACATATTATTCTGAAAAAAAACAGAAATGCCGCTGACATTTCTGTCGAAGACGCCTTTACTGCCGTAAGCAAACTTCTAAAGCAACAATAAAAATTCAGAAAGTATTTTTTCCATCCCTCAACCCAAGATAATAAAGGTTTTCTTCACATGCATTTGTCCAGCAGCATCTTTTACAATACCTCTCCAGCCATAGATGAAAAATTGCCGGGATTTTTTCTTTTAAGACATTCCACCCTAATTTACTATCGAAGGCCTCCTTCAGAAGTTTCAAGGCAAACTCATCCATTTCTATAATTTCTTGATTCGAATGATCCTCTGAGCAACATTTTTTATCCCTCATGTAAGGACATCCCCTGCATACATCATCTGCACCAACAGAAACCTCAACTCCCAGATTCTCCGCCTTTTCCAGTACGCATCTCAGGTTTTCTGTGAATTCCCTGTTATAGCCTTTGCCGTTGAAAAAATGCAGGCAGATAAGATGGTGCCCTCTCAGCTTAGGAATAACGGACATTTTTAAGTATAACAAATTTGCCGTTCTGCAGCGCTTCCCTGTATGTTAAAATTATAGATGTCTGTTTTGCCTTCACCAGAAAACCTCAAAAATGCAGAACTCGTAATCTGTGATAGTGAGACTGCCAGTCAGGCTCATAAGGAATTGTTCCGCTCCGGCGATATTCAATATATCATTTCAGATAAGGCTGCAAGTCTCATTGATTATCTTTCACACATCATCAATACATACTGCTTATCATCCCCCTTACGAAAAATCCATCTTGTTATGGGCTGGCCAAACATCTTACAGATTTCTCTATTGAAAGCGTCAAAGCCATCTGTCGGCGACGTATTTACGCTTCTCAGAAACGAAGGAATCAGTTCAGAAGAACTTAAGCCGTTTAAGGCGTCTGACATAAATGACCTTTTCCCGTGGCTTTACTACGGTAAAAGGTTTGACATCCTGAGAAGGTTATGCCATATCGCAAAAAGAAAGGTTGAGGACAATTTTAAAAAATATTCCATTGCTGTTGAATGCCACATCATTGCGGAGGACACTAAAAAAATAGTTGCAAGCAGCCTCTGAAGATGTTAGACGCCTTCGTGAAAGGCACCGCTGCAATGCACAACTTCCCGTTTTTCTGCTTATTTATTAGTCACATATGCCTAAAAATAAGGCAATCATGTATCTTTAAGTCAAGAAAACCTTACAAATCAATGTATTGCTGCTGGCATGATTGTTGATACATTAAGGTTGATGTCTGTTTTGATTTTGAAAAATATAAAAACAGAAGGCCCTGGAACAATAGAGGACTTTCTCAGAGATGCAAACATTCATTATAATATCGTAGAACTTGAAACTGAGCCTGTTCCTGAGGCAAACAACTCCGACATACTTGTAATGATGGGCGGCCCGATGAGCGTGAATGAGAGTGACATCTATACATACATAAGCAAGGAAGAAGAGCTAACAAGAGAATTTATAAAAAAAGGCAGGAAAGTTCTCGGGATATGCCTTGGCGCGCAGATAATGGCAAAGGCGCTCGGAGCAAATGTCTATAAGGGAAAAGAACCTGAGATAGGCTGGTATAATATAGAGCTCACTGAGTCAGGGATAAAAGACAATATTATGAAAAAACTTGCATTGCATCCTAAGGCAGGAGATTTCTGGAAAAAATTCAGTGTATTTCACTGGCATGGGGAAACCTTTGACATGCCGGAGGGCGCTGTGAGGCTCGCGAAATCAGACCTTTATCCAAATCAGGCATTTAAATACAACGACAATGCCTATGCATTTCAGTTTCATATAGAAGTTACAAAAGAAATGGTTTATGACTGGTTTAAAAACGAGCCTGTGGACTTAAATAAAATAAAAATAGCGACTGAAAAACTCTATGAGATATACCATGGCAGGGCAGTAAATTTTTATAAGGCATTTTTTGCGAAAAGTTAATAGGCAACGAATTAAAGACTTTTAACTCAGATACAGGAGGTGATATATGAAAAAGGTTGAGGCGATAATAAAACCCTTTAAGCTCGACGAAGTGAAAGATGCTCTGAATGAAATCGGCATACAGGGCATGACTGTCACAGAGGTTAAGGGTTTTGGCAGACAGAAAGGGCATACCGAACTCTACAGAAGCGCTGAATATGTCGTTGACTTTATCCCGAAGATAAAGATAGAGGTGGTCACATCTGACAGCCTTGCACAAAAAGTGGTCGCTGTCATAGAGAAAACAGCAAAGACCGGCAAGATAGGCGATGGAAAGATATTCGTTTATCCTGTGGAAAATGTAGTAAGGATAAGAACAGGAGAGCAAGGAGAAGCAGCAGTATAAAACAAGATGCAAGATACAGGATTAAAAATAAATTCCATCAGGCATCGTGCATTGTGAATCATGAATCAATAAAAAATTAAAGGAGGAGAAAAATGACACCGAAAGACGTAATCAAAATGGCTCAGGAAAACAAGGCAGTCATGGCAAATTTCAAGTTCCTTGATTTCCCCGGCATCTGGCAGCATTTCGCAGTGCCGATAGCTGAATTAAAAGAAGAAGTATTTGAAGAAGGCCTTGGTTTTGACGGCTCTTCAATAAGGGGATGGCAGGCGATTCACACATCGGATATGCTTATAATCCCTGACCCCGCAACAGCCTTTATGGACCCATTCATGGAGTACCCGACAATAAGCCTTATTTGCAACATCGTGGATCCTATCACAAAGGAATTCTACACAAGGGACCCGCGTTATATCTCACAGAAGGCAGAGGCCTATCTTAAGTCATTAGGCATCGGCGACACAGCATATTTTGGGCCGGAGGCTGAGTTCTTTATATTCGATGATATAAGGTTTGACCAGACATCTAACAGCGGTTATTACTTTATCGACTCTGTTGAAGGCATCTGGAATTCAGGCAAAGACGAGAAGCCAAACCTTGGTTATAAGCCGAGACACAAGGAAGGTTATTTCCCTGTGCCTCCGACAGACAGTCAGGTAAATCTCAGGACAGAGATGGTCATGGAGATGCAGAAGTGCGGCATCTATATTGAGAGAGAGCACCATGAAGTTGCAACAGCAGGACAGGCAGAGATCGACATGAGATTTGACTCTCTTGTGAAAATGGCTGATAAGCTGATGCTTTTTAAATATATAGTAAAAAATGTCGCAAAGCGGCACGGCAAGACAGTAACTTTCATGCCTAAACCTCTATTCGGCGACAACGGCTCAGGCATGCATGTGCATCAGAGCATCTGGAAAAAAGACAAGCCTCTTTTTGCCGGTAACGGCTATGCAGGGTTGAGCGAGCTTGCGCTGTATTATATCGGAGGAATATTGAAACATGCGCCTGCCCTTGCCGCGATCACAAACCCGACTACGAACTCTTATAAAAGGCTTACGCCGGGCTTTGAGGCTCCTGTCAATCTCGCATATTCAGCAAGAAACCGTTCAGCATGCATAAGGATTCCGACCTATTCTCCAAGTCCGAAGGCAAAGAGGGCTGAGGTGAGATTCCCTGATCCGTCATGCAATGGATACCTTGCATTTGCAGCAATGCTTATGGCAGGGTTGGACGGCATAGAGAACAAGATACACCCGGGAGAGCCATTAGATAAAGACATTTATGATCTGGGGCCTGAAGAGTTGGCATCTGTTCCGACAATGCCTGCAAGCCTTGAAGAGGCATTGGATAATCTTGAGGCTGACAATGAATTCCTCAGGAAGGGCAATGTATTCACAGAGGACGCCTTAGACACATGGATAAGCTACAAGAGGTCAAAAGAGGTTGACGCGCTGAGGCTAAGACCGCATCCCTACGAGTTTTTCCTGTACTACGATATTTAAAAAATAGAAGGGAGAGACTGTATTTGTGCAGTCCCTCCCTTCAAAAATCCTACACTGTTGCGATACAGACACATCAGCTTCCTTGCTTTTCCCTGAGCTATATATTAAAATTTTTCATGTCTCAAATAATCGACCAGCTTAAAAAAGGCGAAAAAAGACTTGCTGTTGTCGGACTCGGATATGTAGGGCTTCCGCTTGCGGTTGAGTTCGGCAAAACTACAGGGAAAGTCATAGGCTTTGATGTAAAAAAAGACCGTATAAAAGAACTATCATCGGGCATAGACATTACAGGCGAGATCACTACCGACATCTTAAAGAAAACTGATATAGACTTCACATCAGATCCCAAAAGGCTCAGAGAAGCATCTGTAATCATAATTGCTGTTCCCACACCTATAGATAAATACAAGATACCCGACTTAAAGCCGCTCGAGTCAGCATCACGGATTGTCGGAGAAAATATTCAGCGAGGCGCTGTTGTAGTATATGAATCTACGGTGTATCCAGGAGTAACACAAGATTTCTGCGTGCCCATTATTGAACAATATTCCGGAATGAAATGCGGAAAAGACTTCAGAATTGGCTATTCTCCGGAAAGGATAAACCCCGGAGACAAAGACCACAATCTGACCAATATAATAAAAGTCGTAGCCGGAGGGGACAAAGAAACGACAGATTTGCTTGCAGAATTATATGGTCTTGTTGTAAAGGCAGGAATTCACAAAGCCCCTGATATCAGGACTGCGGAGGCTGCAAAGGTCATAGAAAACATACAGAGGGACCTCAATATCGCCCTCATTAATGAACTCGCCATTATTTTCCATAAACTCGGGCTTGACACCAGAGATGTTCTGGATGCCGCATCAACAAAATGGAATTTTCTAAGGTTTGAGCCCGGGCTTGTAGGCGGCCACTGCATAGGTGTTGACCCGTATTATCTGACCTTCAAGGCACAGTCTATCGGCTATCATCCGGAGGTAATCCTGTCAGGAAGGCGCATTAATGACAGCATGGGGAAATATATAGCAGAACAGGCAATAAAACATCTCATAAAATCAAATAAGGCGGTGAAAGGCAGCAAAATCCTCATCCTTGGATTTACATTCAAGGATAATGTGAAAGACATAAGAAACACGCGTGTAATAGATATTTATAACGAACTGAAGGAATACGGTGTTGAGCCGTATGTTCACGACCCTCATGCCAGCCCTGATGATGTGTCAGCAGAATATGGCATTAAACTCATGCAAACCCCTGAAGAGAAACGCCCGTTTGACGGAATAATTATTGCTGTAAAGCACGGAGAATACGCTAATTATTCAATGGAATATCTTAAGGGTCTGTGCAACAGCAATGCATCCCTTATAGATGTCAAAGGAATATACGGAAAGGATGAGGCGCTGAAGGCAGGACTAAACTACTGGAGGCTTTAAAAACAAATTATAGAACGAGGTTTAAACATCTGGCTGAAAATAATATCAGTTCTCATTAAAATGTCTTACATATTTCTTGAGTAAATCTCTGACCCGGCGGTCATCTACATTAGGAGATTCCTTTATCGCCCCATAGAATTCCTTCAGTATATTCTCTATCGCCTCCATGGAATATTTCTCGCTATTTTTTGCTATAAATATTCTCTCATGTTTGCTTGCAACAGTGCCTTCTTCCGCAGTGAGTATCTCCTCAAAAAGTTTTTCTCCGGGCCTTAAACCTATAAATTCTATATCCACATCCTTATATGGTTCCATCCCGTGAATCCTTATCAACTCTTCAGCCAGTTCAACAATCTTTACGGGTTCTCCCATATCAAGCGCAAGGACATCTCCCGCCTTTCCTATAACAGCTGCCTGCAGCACAAGAGAAACTGCTTCAGGCACTGTCATGAAATATCTCCGCATATCTCTGTGAGTCACTGTGAGCGGACCGCCGTATTTCAATTGATCGAGGAACAGAGGCAAAACACTTCCCCTGCTGCCCAGAACATTGCCGAACCGAACTGATATGAATTCCGTTTTTCCATTATCTTTTCTATTCCGGCTGCTGACATCATTTAAGGCTGTGCATATATATTCCGCTACCCTCTTAGTCGCCCCCATAACACTTGTAGGCCTAACAGCCTTGTCTGTTGAAATCATTATGAATTTCTCCACAGCATGTTCTGCTGCGGTTTTTGCCGTATTATATGTCCCAAAGATATTGACTTTAACTGCCTCGTCAGGATTGTGTTCCATCATAGGCACATGCTTATACGCAGCGGCATGAAATACAATCTGCGGCTTGAAAGTCTTAATTACTTCATTAACTCTTTCTGTATCCCTTATGTCACCAACCACAAAAGATATTTTCTCAAACAGATATGGGAAAGACTGTTTTAACTTCTGGGCAATATTATGAAGCTCGGTTTCATCGATATCAAAAAGAATTACCCTTTCGGGATAAAATCCGCACACCTGCATTATTATTTCAGACCCTATAGAGCCGCCTGCTCCCGTTATAAGAATAACTCTGCCTTTTAAAAACTTTTCAATCTCACTATAATCTACCTTTACTGTCTGACGGCCTATAAGGTCCTCTATTCGTATTTCTTCAAGGCTTTTGAGATTTATGTCAGGCTTATGAAAGTCATATATCCTTGGAACAATTTTAATGGTTTTTATTCCACATTCCCTTGCGTCATCATACATCCTTCTCAAATCTTTATGGTTTAAGGATGGTATGGCTATAACCAAAGCTTCAGTTGTATATTTTCTTACAACAGCCTTTAATTTATCAGTCTTTGCCAGAACTTTTACTCCATGAATATATGTTCCGAGTTTACTCCCGTCATCATCAAGAAACCCTACTGGATAAAACAGCGAGATTTCCTGTTTGGCTATATCCCTCAGCACCATTTCTCCTGTATTGCCGGCTCCGATAATTATTGTCCTCAACCCTTGTTTAAGATTTCTCTTATTGCGAACAATCTCAAGGTAAAGCCTTTTAGATATTCTGAGCCCGGAAAATAATAAAATGCATATACCCAAATCAATCAGAAAAATGCTCCTTGGGAATCCTATAGAAACAGGGCTCAAAAAGCGCCCTATAAGGGCAAAAAGATTCAAAGGCGACGGGACTAAAACTAAAACTATCAAAACTAATTGCGCAACGATAAGCGCATTTACAATATTGCACATATCATTAATACCGACATGCCTCCATGTAATCCTGTAAACTCTGAATAAGCCGAAAAATGCCAGCTTAACTATAATAAAAAAAGGCAACCCTATTGCAATCAACCGTCTGTATTCATCAGCTAATGCAAATTCAAAACGCAGGAAAAAAGAAAGATACAGAGAAAGGATAATAATTAGAATATCCGAGAGAATAAAGAATATCGAGCGCTTAAATAAAGAAGGATACAAAAGACTTGGAATATACTGTTTCAGCATTTAATGTTTTATGCCTGCACTTCCGGCAACCTTAAAAATAGTCAGCCACAATATTTTAATATCAAAAAAAAATGACCTGCGCTTCATATAATATTCATCAAAATTAACTTTGACCGGAATTGGAATATCATCCCTGCCATTTATCTGCGCCCAGCCGGTGAGTCCTGGAGTAAGCTTATGAACTCCCTTCATCGTTCTGAGGTCAATTAAGTCATGCTGGTTAAATAGGGCAGGCCTCGGCCCAACAAAGCTCATATCTCCTTTAAGTATACTACAAAGCTGCGGCAATTCATCAAGACTCATTTTTCTTAAAAACTTTCCTGCTTTAGTCAAAAACTGATCCGGATTTTCTAAAAGATGCGTCGCAACCGGTGGAGTATCTATTTTCATAGTGCGGAATTTAGGCATTTTAAAAATTGTATTGTTAAGGCCAACTCTGTCAGACCAGTGCAGTACAGGCCCTTTTGATGTTATTTTAATTATAATTGCCACTACTGCTATTGGCAGTGCAAGAAAGCACAGAAGCAGCAAAGCCATCCCAACATCAAATATTCTTTTCATTTGACATGAACCAGTCAGCTGTCATTCTAAGCCCCTGCTCCATTGTAAATGGCGGAGTCCAGTTTAACTCTCTGCGTATTTTAGAGCTGTCAATCTGCAAAGAGCCTGTTAATCGCTCAATCTCGGAGCTTTTGCCTGCGACGTTGCCAATCATTTTCAAAAGAGGCGCCGGACATGGAAACAATCTCGCCTTTTTACCCAGTGCCACAGCTATCATCCTTATCAACTCAGGGGTAGAAACATCCTGCCCGTCGCTCACTAAAAATGTCTTATTAACAGCATCGGGATGCTCTATACACCTTATTATTGCATCTACAAGATTGCCTATATAAATCATGCTTCTCTTGTTATTTACCATAGACAGAGGTAAAGGAATATTTTTATTTACCATATCAAGCAAACGCAGAAAATTCGCTTTGACACCCTGCCCATATACAAGAGGAGAACGTAGTATCACTATCTCCATTCCCGCAGCATCTGAAATATTATGCAATGCCTGCTCTGCCTCCCATTTAGAAGTGGAGTAATCATCATGGGGGTTTGGAGTATCTCGTTCAGTAAATTGATGCTTCTCTGTTTCTTCTCCATTCACCTTAACTGTACTTAAGAAAACAAAGCGTTTTACCCCTGCATTTGCTGCCATCCGTGCCAAGAGCGATGTCCCTTCAGCATTTACCTTCCTGAATACCGTGAACGGGTCTCCAGAGGTTTCTCTCATAATGTGCACACGTGCTGCGAGGTGAATAATACAATCTATCCCCTTTAAAGCCATACTCCAATTTGTCTTCTGACTAATATCATCTATAAAAACAAATTCGGCATTATTGCTGGATTTTAGAGAGTGTACACTCTCTGGAAGATGCCTTACTGCTTCCCTCACAAAGTAGCCGGCCTTCAATAAAGTTTCACATAACCTCTGACCTATAAAGCCATTAGCACCGGTAACAAGTATCTTCATTTTCGTCAACATTGAAATAACAAAAAAATCATCGCCTGAACTATCTTTCTATTTCTCAGCTCTAATATCTACCCCTCTTACTGCACTATTCATTCCAGGCGGGAAATCAGCAAGAGACTCTATTTTTTCCAAATAATCCCTGAACCATTCAATATTCGTTTGAAATCCCTCCTCGAAACCTATTAATGGTTCGTAGCCTATTAATCGCTGCGCCTTGTCTATAGACGCCAGAAGTCTCGGCTTTGTATCCCACTTGCGACGCTCTCTAAATATTATTTCCGCTTTGTTTCCGGTCGCATTATTTACCATTTTTGCCAAATCTCTAATAGAGACCTCTTTCCCTGATGCGAGGTTAAAGTTCTCCCCTATCGCATTCTGATAGTACCCTGCTTTTATAAGGCCTTGCACAAGGTCAAGCACATAGGTAAAATCCCTTGTCTCCTCTCCGATGCCTGTAATAGGCAGCCCTATGCCATTCATTGCCCAGTAAATAAAGTTCGGTATCACATTCCGGTACTGACCCGGCACTTCTCCCGGTCCATAAGAATTAAAAAAACGGCAGTTGGCTACAGGTAATCCATAATGATGGTGGTAGAAATTACAGTACATCTCTCCAGTCATCTTATTGATCTGATACGGCGTGGTAAGGTGCATAGATACAAACTCTTCCTTTAACGGAAGTTCTGGATATGAACCATAAATTGCACAACCGCTTGAGGCATAGATAAATTTATCTATCTTTGAAATGCTTGAGTATTCCAACAATTTTATTTGACCAATCACATCTACCTCAGCCGACGTTTCAGGATAATCCACTGAATTCTGGTTCGCAAAGAAAGCCGCCAGATGGAAGACGATACTTGGTTCCTCTTTAAAAACTCTCTTTAAATCCACGTCACTTCGCACATCACCAAGCACAAACATTATATTCGGCAGTGGAGTCACATTCCACGGGTCTTTCGCTTTTATAGAGGAAAGGTTATCCAGAACCAGTATCTTTCCTTTATTGCCGACAAGACTTGAAAGCGCTATTATAAGATTGCTCCCTATTGCTCCTGCTCCGCCTGTCACAAGAATTGTTCTTCCTGCATAGTAATCGGAAATCTCCCGTAAAAGATTCATCCTATTCATGTATTCATTTACAAGGCTTATCCGTTTCTCATACTTTCTCATTTAACCTCCATCACATACTTGATAAAAGTATTTCCACAATCCGTTTTGCTGCCTTTCCATCCCCATAAGGATTAATAGCTCTTGCCATTTCATTATAAGCCGCCTTATCATATAACAATTGCTCTGTTTCCATTACAATGCTATCCGTATAGGGCCCAACAAGCTTTGCAGTCCCAGCCTCAATCCCTTCAGGTCGCTCTGTCTCGGTACGCATCACAAGAACAGGTTTGCCCAGAGAAGGAGCTTCCTCCTGTATGCCTCCTGAATCGGTCAATATAATAGATGCAGCATTCATTATATGCACCATTGCATCATATTCTATAGGCTCTATCAATAATATCCTATCCAGCCCTCCTAAAATCCGGTTTGCGGGCTCCTGAACATTGGGATTTAGATGTACCGGATAAACTATACCGATATCCGGATTTCTCTCCGCTAATTGCTTAATACCACGACATATGCTTTTAAATCTTTCTCCAAAATTCTCGCGCCTGTGAGCAGTAACAAGAATCATTTTCCGCTCATTAACATTATCACTAATCCCAACCCTGTCCAGAATCTTTCTTGCAACCATGGGCATAGGTTTCTTTAAAATCATATGCAACGCATCAATTACAGTATTTCCGGTTACATAGATTCGTTCCCCTGAAATGCCCTCTCCAAGCAATGCTTTTTTAGCCTTTTCGGTAGGGGCAAAATGATAATTGCCCAATATGCTTGTTATCCTTCTGTTCATTTCTTCCGGAAAAGGCGAGTATATATCATTTGAACGCAATCCTGCCTCTACATGTCCCACCGGTATTTTATTGTAAAATGCTGCTAATGCGGCAGCCATCACCGTTGTCGTATCCCCCTGAATTAGGACCATAGATGGCTGCTCCTTTTCTATAACTCTGTCAACACCGCCAACAACCCTGCCCGTCAGTTCCGATAGGGTCTGATCCGGTTTCATTAAATCAAGGTCAATATCAGGAACGATAGCAAAAAGCCCCAATACCTGATCAAGCATCCGCCTGTGCTGAGCTGTAACACAAATTATCGTTTGCACCTGAGGATAATTCTTAAACTCCAGAATTATCGGCGCAAGTTTAATTGCTTCAGGTCTCGTGCCGAATACAAAGAGGACTTTTTTCATAATGCCATATACCTTAGAACCATCTTTAAAAAATTTCCTCCAACCGGTTTATACAGACATTTCTCTCGAAATTTTCCTGCACATAGCTGAAACCATTCTCTCCGTATTCTTTCAGCCTGTTTCGTTCATTGTAAATCTTTTTAATTGTTGCGGCCACTTTTTCAACACTATCCGAAATTTCTGAATAGCCGCAATCTGCATCTTTTATAATTTGATGTCCATCACTCTCTTTGTTAAGAAATGCTACTACAGGTATAGAAGCAGCCATATAACCTAAAATCTTTCCTGGTATAACAGGCGTCTTGTTCATACTGGATAGGCACACTAATCCTACATCTGCATCCTTTACCAGTTCTGGATATTCATCTTTAGATACAAATGGCTTAAAGATTACATTTTCAAGTGAATATTCCTCTGCCATTTTTAACAGCCTTTTTTTTTCCATACCATCACCTACTATAAGAAAGCAAATGTCCTTTACATCCTTAATCTTTCTGGCCGCCTTTATTATAAGGTCAAGACCTTGCGATGGCCCTATAACACCCGCAAATAAAAAGATGAATTTATTCTCTATGTTGAACATCTTTCTGAACCGTCCTGTTCTCATAACTTTAGAATAGGGTTCGATATCTATCCAGTTATGAATAACTCTTATCCTGTCCTGCAGCACACCCTTCCTTTCATTGAGATAAATCTTATTATTCTCTGAATGGACTGCTATTGTATCGGCTTGTGAATATGCTTCCTTCTCCATATATTCAAAATACCTTATCAGCATATTGTTTTTCAGAATGCCTAAATCAATTGCGTTCTGAGGAAATAAATCCTGAACATTTAATATATATTTGGCTCCATAGAGGTCCCTTATTTTTCTGCCCGCAACAGCCAGGGGGAGAGGGGGGCTGTATACGACTACTACGTCAATTCTATGTTTAATAAATTTTTTAACATTATAGAGAAAAAAATAAGGGAGTATTACCTGTGAAATACCCCTTAGAAAGTAATTGGCTATGTGCGGGGATATAGTTTTAATCCTTAATACTTCAATCTCGTCTTCCATTGTGATTCGGTCAAAATAAAAATTCTTATTGTTATCTGCAAGGTTATGCTGCGGATACGAAGTAACTACTGTAACTCCATATCCCCTGTCTTTTAATCCTTCTGCCAGTTCTCGCATGATGTGAGATGAAGAACGCACCTCGGGAGGATATGAACTTGTAATGAGTAGAACATTTTTAATATTATTCGTACGCAAAAGCTACCTTGTTCTTGATAATTTTATCCGTTCTCTAACGCTATTTAAAAGTGTCTTTGCAATAAACCAGAATGCACCTGCACTTTTAAAATTATATCTGAAATATGATTTTACTCTTGTCGGAAGAACAATAGTATTCCTAATATGCTCAATCCACTTTTCAAAAGTTGCATCATCCATTTTAGTAAAGTTTAGCTGCTTCATTGTTTCAACATCTTCAGGTTTCAGCAATCCTTGTTTCATAAGTTCACAATATAACATACTCCCCGGTAGCGGAATGAATTCTCCGAACCCGATCCAATGAGGCTTAATCGCTCGCACCATAGCTTCAGTCGCCTTAATATCATCTTCAGTCTCACCAGGAATGCCCACAATAATGTTTGCCTGAAACTGAAGTCCTGCTTCGTGCAATACCCTGGCCGCATTGTAGTTCTGCTCAACCGTAGTCCTTTTGTTTATCGTATCCAATGTCCTTTGAGAACCCGATTCAAAGCCAATATCAGCGCGCACGGCTCCGGCCTTTTTCATAAGTTCTACACGCCTCTTTTCAATTGAATTTGCCCTCAATTGCGGGTACCATCGTATTTTCTTATGAAGTCCCTTCTCTATCAATTTTTCACAAATAATATCGGCCCTTTGCTTGTTGATGTCAAACATGTCATCGGCAAAATAAATGCCCTCAACCCTATAATCCTTAATTAATCTCTCTATCTCCTCTATAACCAAATCCGGTGATTGAAAGCGCACCTTTTTCCCTACTGCAACCTTACCGGCACAGAAGGTACAGTCAAAGGCACATCCCCTTGAGGTAAAAACTGTAGTTGCGCGTGCATACAAGCCATGCATCACATAAGGATTCCCCCTGCAATAAAAGTTCATATCAACAAGATGCCTTGCCGGAAAACAGAGGTCATCAATAGCAAGATAAGGATCCCTGTCCCTGTTTGAGCAAATGCCGGAACCGTCCCTGTAAGATAATCCCTGAATATCCTTGAGAGCAGTTCCTTTCGCTATCTCCAGCAGCGTAATCTCGCCTTCTCCCCGGCATATAATATCTATATCGCTGTATTTGGATAATATTTCTTCAGGGAGTGCAGAGGCATGGGGACCTCCCAAAACAATCTTGATATTTTTGTCAATTGACCTTATTGAATTCAGTAAGTTGTTTTTTACATCGAAGAAGGTTGCGGTTGTTGATGTGATGCCGACAATATCAGGCTTAAAGCGCTTGATCTCATCTTTAGTAATTTCATCCACAATAAAACAATTGGCGTTATGCTTGGTCATCAGGGCGTTTCTGTCTATAATCCTGACATTAAAATCATTTTTTTCAAGCATATTAGCTATATAACAAAGCCCCAGCGGAGGGAAAAAAGACATACCGACATTATTTTTCATTGTCCGGCTTCTCACCCGTTGGAATGAAAAAAGTATAGGATTAATCAAACAGACTCTCATATAACAGCTTCCTCTCTTGATTCTGGCACGACAATCACATCGGTCTTTTTCTGAACATATACATTACGTCATGAAGCATTTTCGCCCATTGCGAAAAATAAAACAGGTGTGTCAATTTTTTAGAATAAAACGCAGCCAATGCAGGATAATTCCAAAAATTTCTTCTCAAAACGAACTTCCTTTTCAACCCCTCTGTATCACCAACAACCTTGATGTCCTCCCTGTCCGGCAAGAGTCCATATTTAGCTGCCATTTTCAAATGACCTACTTTTTGCCAATTAAATCCCATCATCCCGGATACTATCATATCAAAAGCTCCCAATGAGTTGCCGGCAACAAACCAGTTTAATTCTACAGGGTCTCCGACCATCGGGCCGTTATTGTCCAGCCCATATTTGCCGTCCAGAAAGACATATTTGAATTTAAGAATATCGGAAACTTTTGAAACTATATGGTCAAACATAAAATGATTCTTTATCCTCATAACATCAGGTAAACATCCCCACTGGTTCTTGTATGAGAGAGTAATCTTAGTCATACAATGAACCTTAGGCAGCGGGCAGCTTATTGAAAAATCAATCTCGCTGAAAAACAGTTCCGGCAATGCAATCTCATAAGGACCGCGGGGAGTATCAATGGCAACAGTCCGAGATGGAGCTTTAGAAAGATTTATAATTTCCACATTTGAAAAAGCATCTTTCAGATCCATAAAACCCATGTCCTGAAATGCATTTGTCATGGAATAGCTGTTGTATCCGCCATCGCCCTCGCCTATATATATTTTTATTCCAGCATTTAATTTCTTCAAAACCGAGACAAGCGAGCGAACAAACGCAACCCTTGTAGTAACCCCCTTTCTATATAAAGGATATGTTAAATTAGGCTTTATAAACACCGCACGCGATGACTTTATGTCTCTTTCAAGGCCAATCACACGGGCAGCGTTATACATCTGCGCCTCTATATCGCTCTCATTGAGTCTCTCCGCTATTACCACCGGCTTTGTCATTCTAAAAAACCTTTCCTGAAGTAATTATAAGTAGCGCCGTTATACGCACATCCCAAGCCTGAAAAATGATTAATTTTTGAGCCACGATAGCGCTTTTCTCACATCATGTATAAAGTTCTTAGGGTCTTTATGATACTTCCTTGATTGCGCTCTTCGCAATAAGGAAGCAAGTGAATTATTGTAACTATTAAATTCCTTGAACATAACCTTCGTTATCGCCCTAAACGCTTCATTGGAAATATCTTTAGAGAAGCAATTGTTCGGGCTTTGATGGCTGAAAGAGCTTTTATCCTCATCATCTGAAATCATAGCGTCATTTTTAGCCATATCATAGAATTTTGACCCGGGATACGGAGTAAAGATGCTCAAATATACCCAATTGGGTCTTACCTCCTTCATAAAACTCAGAGTTTTGAGAATATCATCCTTCGTTTCAGTTGGAAAGCCCATCATGAAAAAGCCTGTCCAAAACATCCCGCATTTTTTAAAAATGTCCGATGCCCTCCTGACATCACTAAAATCTATGCCTTTATTTATCAATTTCTGAATACGCTCACTTCCCGATTCAATCCCTATATCAAATTTGACGCATCCGGCAGCCTTCATTCTGCGCACGATTTCTTCATCAACAAGATCCGCCCGCGTAAGACATGACCATGTAATACCGATCTTCTGTTCAATAAGCATCTTGCAAAATTCCAAAATCCTCTTCCTGTTAACAGTAAATGAATCATCCATAAATGTTATATGAGTTGCATTAAATGCCTTCTTTAAGTACCTTATCTCCTCAAAGATTCTATCCAGACTGACAAATCTGACGCGTCTGTTCCATATGGTTTTTGAATTGCAATAAGCGCAATCATAAGGGCATCCTCTGCTTGTCATTATCCACCCGAGCTGCTCCGGCGCATATTTTTCATATCCCCAAATCAGCTCTCTCATGGGAAACGGAATATTATCCAATGCTCCCATCAACTCCCTGTCCCGGGTATTAATAATAGCTCCATCAGTTCCTTTAAAACTAATGCCGTTTATGTTATCAAATCCATGGGATCCGCTGCTTATACTATTAACCAGTTGCAAGAATGTTTCCTCTCCTTCCCCTCTTACTACAATATCTATATGCTCCGACCTTAAGAGATCCTCTGGCCTATTGGTAGCATGAAATCCGCCGGTTACAACAATGATATTCTTGTTTATTCTTTTGCATATTTCAGCTATCTTGATTGTCACCGGGATTTTTACGCTTTTAACCGATATGCCGACAACATCCGGATCAAATTCAGTTATAGCGTGAATGATTTCCTGCAATATATAGTTTCCATCATCGTTCAGACATTCTTTATATCTGTTATAACTATTTAAGTAAACTTCAGTATTGATATAGCGCAGGCTATTATCATGCTCTGCATTGTATACTTTTGTTGTATATCCGTGTTCATGCAGCAGCGTTGCAATAGAAGTTAGTCCTATCGGATACCATTCACATCTTTGTCCTATAAAGCGTTCAAAGGGAGGTTCTATCAACAATATTTTCATATCTGTCTTTTTATACTGCATTTTTTATGCTATCCTCATCACGAATACAATGCAAGTCTTTCCGTCCCCCTTGCATGACCGCATCTCTCAGTGTCTGTATCGTTCTTGCAACAGTATCATCCCACGAAAAAGCCCTCGCTCTTGCCATCGCCATATCTGATACTGTCATTCTTTCTCTTTCATCTTGTTCCAAAAGGCGTAGAATGGTCTCACCTAAGGCTTTCCCATCCTTTGGAGGATAGTAGGCAGCGCACTCTCTGAAGAACTCAGGAAGTGGAGGATTATCGGCAACAGCGGAAATACACCCATACGCCATCGCTTCCATAGCAGTATTCGGACATGCCTCAACCCTGCTGCTCATTACAAAGACTTTACAATTACGGTAACACCACAGCATCTCATCAATATTCAGGTTCCCTACCCATACAATATTCTGGGCGACGCCATGTTTTTCGGTCATTCTCTCTATGCTACCCCTGTATAACTGCATCTGCGGCCGTTCCTGTCCGGCGATCACCAGTCTTATCCGCCTGTTTTTGCCCCTCAAATAAGAGAGCGCCTTTACTATATCCTCAAGCCCCCGATAGGGCTCAATACTTCCGGCAGTAAACACAAAATCGTTCGTCCATGCCTCCGGAATAGTATTCGGACGAGAACCTTTCCCCTCCATCACATGCTCACTGCCAAAATAGATCAAACTGACTTTATTCTGAGAAATGTTCCACTTTCTCAATATGAAATCCTTTACAAATTGCGAAACCGCAATAACACGGCTGCTTCTCCTCACCGCAGTGCCTGCTTCCCATGTTTGCGCCCAAATCCTCATTCTCTCTCTCAACTGATTTGGCATTTCAGGAGACAATAAAGGCTCCATGTTCCTTACCATGGTTACAATAGGAATATTCTCAAACTTCAAATATCTTTCAAGGGGGATAAAGATAACATCAGGACGATATTTTTTTAGATTGTCATAAAGCTCAGAGTCAGGACGATGATGCATAAACCTGAAAGGACGGCATCCTATAAAATCAACATTTGAAAGATTCTCAAACCAGTCCTGCACATTCAGCCCATATGGAGATGCGCACAGCACAGAGTCCACCGCAGGATGTGACGCCAATCGGGGCAGCATATTCAGTAAATATTTCCTATACCCACTGCCGATGCCGCCGCCGGTCAGATTTAGCAGCGCAATTCTCATGGTCTACCTGCAGCCGGATTTCTCTTAAAAAATTCAAGAAGAGATAACACAGCCCAAAGCAAAGGATGCAAATTCCTCTTCCGGCTCTGGTGGAGATTCCAGAGTTCTATTATTTTACTTTGATTAATAGAAATATTCCCAAATAGCGCGCTGTCATATAATCTCTCTTCCGCCCATTGTTTTAATGCTCCCCTCAGCCAGTCGTCAATAGGAACAGCAAACCCCTGCTTGGGGCGGTCTAAAATTTTCTTAGGGATATACCTGTATGCTAATTTTCTCAGCAGATATTTATTCTGATTGTTCCGCAGTTTATAATTTACCGGAAGTTTCATCGCCCATTCGACTAAATCATGGTCCAGCAAAGGCTCACGCGACTCCAGAGAGAATGTCATGCTTGCCACATCAACTTTTTGCAAATATTCTTCAGGAAGTATATGCGAGGCGTCAAGACGCATCCCCTGCTCACTGGGGTGCAACCCTTGAGGGAAACTCTGCGCCGTCAAAAAAAACAACTCATAACCGCTCATTGTCTTTTGTGCAATATCCGTCATAAAAATGGAACTGAAATCCTTCAAAATGCTTCGGGAGAATGAAAACGCTTCAATAATATCTTTTTTTTGTAAAGCACCCGCTAAAAGTTTAAAGTTATGATGCGGAGCCAGATTTATAAGAGCAGCTATATGCCTGCGAGTGCCTTCATTAAGCTGGAAAACCGGCTTCAACCAGTTGACAATTTTATAGTAATGATATCCGCCGAACAGTTCGTCTCCCCCATCTCCGCTTAATGAGACGGTTACATGCTGCCGGGCCAGGCGGGAGACCGCCATTGCAGGGAATGCGGAAGAGTCAAAAAAAGGCTCATCGTATTCTTCGAAAAATGTCGGAACAAGTTGCAGTAAATCGTTAACGCTAAGCCGCTCACAGTAATGCTCAGTTCCTAAGTAGTCCGCCACCGCTTTCGCAGGCGTGCTCTCATCATATCTTTTTTCTTCAAATCCTATTGTAAAGGTCTTGATGGGCTTAGATGTAAATTTATTCATCATAGCAACAATCAATGAGCTGTCAATTCCTCCCGAGAGAAAGGCTCCGAGAGGCACATCGCTCACCATGCGCGATTGAACACAGCGAGAAATCAGCAAATCAAGTTCTTCTATTAATTCCTCTTCTGACTTTACGGCATTATCAGGAGTGATATGGCGGAAATCCCAGTAGCGTTCAATACGAAGCTCTCCATCGCTGAGCAATAAATAATGAGCTGGAGGAAGTTTGCGTATGCTCTTGTATATAAAATATGGCGCAGGGATATACCCAAGCTCAAGATAGAATCGCAATGCCTGCTCATCTATTTCGCATGAGAGATCACAGCCAAGCGCATATAAAGCTCTCGGTCTTGAGGCAAACGAGAAAAAACCGGCAGAATGAGAGTAATAATACGGCTTAACACCCATCCTATCACGAGCGGCAAAAAGCACCTTATCTCTTCTATCCCAAATCGCAAAAGCGAACATTCCATGGAAGCGCTTCAGGCAGTCAACTCCCCACTTTGAATAGGCGCTCAGAACTACTTCGGTGTCACTATTGCTGCTCCAAAATCGTCCCTCTGATTCCAACTGCTTACGAAGCTCCCTAAAGTTGTAAACTTCTCCGTTGAAAACAATAACAAACCGTTTATTTTCGGATAGCATCGGTTGATGTCCTGCAGAGGTCGTATCGAGAATAGATAAACGCCGATGTCCTAGCCCGGCGCCCTCCTCCACCCATATGCCGGAATCATCAGGACCACGCCTGGCGAGCATATCAGTAGAGCGCCTCAACGCGTTAGCATCAATCAGGCTATTATCTGTTTTTATAATTCCGACAATTCCGCACATAAATACTATAGAAGCTGCTCGGGACAGCGCCCCCTGCCGATTATTCCATTCGATCCGTACCTTACGTCTATATCCAGAAAGTCGGCGTCTTCAAACCACTTTTTTACTTCTTCGATAGATTGAGGAAAGTCATATAATGGAGAATACATGTCAAAGGTATCAAGAATAGCCCATTGTTTATTCAAAGCATAAGGAAGGCCAAGATGGGAATATTCAACTATTGGAAGCAATCTGGCCCCTATTTTACCCATTAAACGACGAGAGAGAATAGATACCGGTAAAAGAGCAGACACTACGGCCTTAATTACTTTATATAATATTTTTCTATTCATATGTTTTGTTAGTGGCCTGAGCAGATATTTCCAATGCAATAAGGCAGTAAACTTTTTGGCATATACATCAATAATCAACTCACCACCGGGACGAACATACCGAACCAGACTCTTAAAGGCCCTCTCAGGCTCAGGCGTATGTTGCAGCACTCCCAAGCATAAGACCTTGTCAAAAGAAGCTTCTTTAAGGGGAATATTGTATATATCTCCAAGGAAGATATTCAAATTAGGATAATGTTTATTATTCTCATAATTAGCTTCGACCGCAGACGACAGATCAAAAGAGAATATCTCAGCGCCTGTTTGAGCCAATATTTCGCTAAATCGTCCAGCTCCGGATCCTGCTTCCAAAATCATTTGTCCCTCTAAATTTTCAGGCCAACCAGTTACATCAAAAAGGCGATTGCGGGAAATGGGCAATCCTGTATAGCTGTCCAATTGCGTTGTCCGATGTAAGTTCCATTGATAACTAAAAGAACTTATATAATTTTCTGCTGATACAAATCTCGGAATACCATTTTCCACCGAATATATTTTGTTACAGTTAGAACACATTAAATTTCCATTAATCAGCTCTTTACTTGAAAACTGAATGTCTTTATTAATCATCAAATGATTTGCCTTACATCTTGTGCAGCAATAGTATTTTAAATATCTAAGTTTCATGAGATTTCAACTTCTATCCACTGAAAAAGCGCTTACGATATTCCCTTATAAAATTTTTAAGAAAAGAGGCAGGACTCGGGTTTAAACATCTTGATGTGTAGAGAGGTTGAGTATGCCGTTATTAAACTCATAAATAATTTTACATCTTTTTATTGTGTTTTTACGATGGGCAATAATTACCAATGTAATATTTTCACTTAAATTAAAAACTTCTTCTATGATTCTATTTTCTATCTCGCCATCAAGCGCCGAAGTAGCTTCGTCAAGCACCAAAATCTCCGGATCCCTATATAACGCCCGCGCTATGCCAATCCTTTGCTTTTGTCCCCCTGACAATTTTATGCCATTTTCTCCAACTAATGTATTTAAGCCTTCTTTTTGCCTTAAAAAATCATAAATATTTGCTTTTTTGAGCGCTTTTATAATTTTTTGCTCATCGTAATCAAGTCCAAAACATACATTTTCAGCTACTGTGCCATCAAATAAATATATGGATTGAGGAATATATCCTATCTTTTGTCTCCAATCTTTTATATTCTCATTGGTTATAGCTATATCATCTATAAAAATATTGCCTTCTTCAGGCTTATAAATTCCAATAATTATATCAACCAGTGTAGTTTTACCGCTTCCGCTTTCTCCTATAATAGCTATTTTTGAACCTTTTTCTATTATCATATTTATATTTTTTAAAATTTCCCGACCTTCAAAAGAAAAATTAACATTTCTAATCTCTATTTTCTTAGTAAATTCAATTTTTTCATTGTTTTCAACTTCAATTTTACCCGTTAATTCCTTAAAAACTATATCCAGTCCCCTTGAGCCAAAAACTAAATAATTATGACTGCCCAATATCCGGCTCAAGGCAGGAAACATTCTATAAAGCGCCATTACATATACAGAAATAAAAGGCAGTATGAAAGCGCTATCACTATATTTATAGATAAAGAAAACAATTACTAAAAGCAAACTTGCAAAACCAATTGTTTCCAATATATTTTTTGGAATTGTCATAAAAGTATAATAAGTTGTTTGTGTCCTTGTAATTTGTTCGGTGATATCGCTCATTTTTTTTAAAATATTTTTTTTGTCAGGCAGCATTTTGATAAATTTGAAATTTCCAAATGTTTCAGTTAAAATTTTATACAGTCTTTTATCAAAAGACTCTCTTTTGACGCCTTCATCTTTCATGATTTTAGAAGTTATTTTTGTAAGCGCAAATACTTTAACGCCCAAAACTACTGATAATATTAATGTTGCTTTTATGTTTACAAGCAACAGCACGATATAAAAACAAACCAATATCATTATATCTGATAAAAAAAAGAGCAGATATTGAAGAATAAATGAGAAATACATAGCTTCTGATGTAATACTTTTTATAAGGTCCGCAGAATTCCTATTGGCAAAATCAGAATACGGCATATTTATATAATTTTGAAAAAGCCGCCGCGATATAGAACGAAATATACCAAAGACATAACTATTTAACAAATAACTATGCAAAATACTATAAATTCCTCTTAATATAAAAAAGCCTGTAAGAATAAGGCCAAATAATATTAAAAAACTGGGGATGCTTGTAAATCCCAAGATGTTATATAGCTTCATATAAAAACCCGTACTTATCAATGCCGGATTAGAAGCAATAGCTATGAACGGCACAATAGAAAAAATCCCAATTGTTTCTATAAGAGTTATTATAAAAGATAAAAAAACTAAGCCTATCAGCTTTTTTTTATCTTTTGCAGTAAGAATTATCGCTATCTTATTTAAAGAATTTATAAAACTCACGAATATCCCCTTCTAAAAATTATTGTATTAACTTCATCTTCCCTTAAGGGTGCCGGGGTCTCGCGAATAAGTTTTTTAAGAGAGATATCCGTATTTCCATTTTTTTTGATTTTTCTTGCAAATAATTTTTTAAGCAGCACCCTTATTAATCGGTTAAAACCAAAAAATCTTAGAATTACAATATGCTTTAATAGAGATTTCCTTATCCTCCACGGCAACAAACTATATATCAATCCAACTCTCTGCCGTCTTGATTTTTTATTTTTCAAAATATTTATGTATCCGTGCTTTTTGATATGTTTTGCTATTAATTCCAAATAAATATAAAATTTCCAATAAGCTATTTCTTCCTTCTCGTATTCTGTAAAGTTTAAATATTGGTCTATATCACTTGCATTTGCATTATAAATACTCTCTATATACTTTTCTTCGTCTTCCAGTGATGGCCCAATGAGACCAATTCTTCTTGTATACTCATAGATTTGTGTGCCGGGAATTGCCTGAACATAATTAACACATATTTCATAGGGCATATTTATATCATCCGGTATAACATCCGACAAATTGTCAATTGTTTCCTGTATTGTCTGTTCTGTTTCGCCGGGCATCCCAATCACCAAGCCAATTATAGTAAAAATATTATACTTGTAGCACAGTTTTATCGCGTTTATATTTTCTTTAACCGTTGTTTTTTTGTCCATGACGTCAAGCATTTTTTGCGATAATGATTCTATGCCAAAATTAATATGCACGCATCCGGATTCGCTCCATGTTTTGATTATTTGTTCGTCAATATTTTTTACTCTTACTGCCCCTGCACTCCAATTTAAATTACTGCCTTTTAAATATTCTATAAGTTTTTGGGTATGACTTCCTTTCATTCCAAAATTTTCCTCTGCAAACATGATCATTCCGACATCGCAGTCTTCTTTAAGCTTATCAATATAATTAACAACATCATCGGTAGCTATAACTTTATATCCTTTATAATATCTATGACAAAAAGAACATCTATTTACACATCCTTTGCTGGCAAAAACTATTCCTAACTTCTTTCCTCTATTTTCTGGATAAAGTAAACTTAAGAATTTCTTTAGAATTCCAGCATTGAACCTGTCTCTATAATGTTGTCCACCATCTATCTGCTGAATATATTGATCTAAATTTGTGAATTTTGATATTAGATTATAGTTGAACTGGCGCAACCCTTTTTCAATATCTTCATTCGCATACCCGGTAAAATAGGGGATATTATTCCTCAGAAAAACAAGTCCTTTGATATCCATATAGTCGTCTTTATTTCCAATTTCAAAATCATTCTGTTGAAGTCTTCTAATCAAATCGCTGAAAGCGGGCTCGGATTCGCCAAAACAGCAAAAACCAATTTTTGTTTTCAAGAGAATAATATTAGATATGACACTCATTTGGCCGCCTAAGACTTGAACAATATCCGGAAAGTTATCTCCAATAAAATTAGATAATCTTTTAAGATACGTATAGGCCGGTGTTAACATGGCGCTGAATCCTATTATCCGGGGAGAGAAAGCTTGAATTCTGCTTTTAATTTCATCAAATGAAGGCCTGTAATAATCTAAATCGAAAAATGAAACATCGCAGTTTAAAGATTGGTCTATGCCCTCCATAACTCTTGATATTGCAACAGGAGCATAATCTGTTGCTGAGGGACCACCGGGTATATTCATTAAAAGTATCTTTGTCATCAATAATCCTTTTTTATTAATAGAGCATTGTTTGACGGACTCGTAAAAGTCGTCATACCCGCGAAGGCGGGTATCCAGAGCGCAAGCAACTACTTGAAAAAAATGGATTCCCGTTTTCACGGGAATGACAAAAAAGCGCTTTTCGGACTTTTTACGAGTCCGTCTTGTTTATTTCAAAGAATTTTTAGGGGTTTTCAACAGCGTCATTATATTTTTCATTGCTCTAACGGTTCCGCCGTAAAAGCCCGCGAAAAAGATAAAAAAACCATACTTAAAAAGTTCCCTAAATAATTCTAAAGCATATAACACTTTTTTATTTTTAATGAGGGCAAACATTGTAAAAGTTAGTCCATTAATTGAATTTACCTTAAAGGTTCTGCTTAAAAAAATTTCAACTTTTTCTATTTGTTGAGTATTATTCTTTTCTAAAATTTCTCCTAATTCTCTTAATATGTTTGGTATAACAACTTGAGGCAAAAAGTTATTAATTGCCTTTTCGTATGCATTTTTTGCTATAACTTCCCTTATATCCGCATGTAACAGATAGTACCTTACCTTTTCTATTAATTCCTCCTTGCTATTGAATATATCTACTTCTTCCCCAACCTCTGCAAAGACATGTATATTGGGTGTATATTCAGCAAGACAAAATGTTCTTGTTAAAGCGCTTTCACACCAATGTCCGCCTGACTGTCTCGCCCTGTTTAATAATGGATCATCTTTATTCATCCAGAGCAAGTCACTCAGTTTATTAAAATTCAAAGCAATTTTGCTTCTTGATAATATGTTTGAAAATTTGTCCCATTCAAGAAAACCATTTTTTGAACCTTCTCCAAAGGTTTCTACATTAATGCCATTGTCAATTAAAAAGTTTATATATTCCATTCTGTCACGTTGATTACAACCTCCGATAAAACAGACATCAATATCTTTAGTTGCTTCAATTGGGAAGTAAATATTTTGCGGGTGCGTGGTCGAAAAGAAAATGGATGGTATATTTAACTTTTGATAAGCATAAACACTGAAAAAATCACAAGTAATAACTGCGTCGGCGATTTGGCAATAGTATTTACTGTGTGAATCAAAATACGCTTCATCATCCCACATCCAAAAAACTATTTTTGTTTTATTTTTCAGAGATGCATAAAATTCAACCGATAATTGATAATTCCCAGGAAAAGGAGAAGAAATAACAATATTTACTTTTTTTTCAAATATAAAATTACTTATATATTTTTCAGTATTTCTAATCCCATATTTATAGCTATATTCAACAAAATTGAAATAGTAAATATTAGTTAAAGATTTTTTTAACTCATCACAAATAAAATTTAAGTACTGATTTTTATTTGTAGGCAATAAATATAAAATATTTTTGTCCACAAAATAGTTCTGCTGCATAGATAAAATTTATTGCCTTCTGAATATTGATTTTAGAACAGATTTGATTCTAGGAAACATATCTAAAATTTCTTCTTTAAAAAATATAACAATTTGATACAAATCAAGTTTTCTGTATTTTAAGATAATCTTTAATTCTTCAAATGCAAATTTAAATTTTAATTGCGTTATAAACCTGATAATTAAAAGCGTTCTGTATGTCGTGTAATTTCTTATAAATTCTTCATCAAGATATATTTCTGACGGTTTGTATGTTTTCGTTTTCCGCAGTCCATCTATTATTGAAATTAATTTAGGAACAGCCCGCTCTACAGCATAATCTTTGAGCGCCCTTTCATAACCCTTTTGGGCAATTTTTTCTCTTTCTTCTTCATGAGCAAGATAGTATTTTATTTTTTCAAGCAGTTCTTCCTTATCATGAAAAATATCTATTTCCTTGCCTACCTCAAAAAAATATTCCAATCCCGGCGCATACTCACACAATGCAAAACTGCCACACATCGTATATTCAAAGACTTTTCCCTTAATTTGTTTCATGCGTTTATAGATTTGATGTTTTCTTGTCAACCTCGTTTTTCCCGATACTCCGCTAAAATCTAAATTTATTTTACTTCTATTTATAATCTCAATCTTTTTCTCAAATGTTATCCGGCCATTTGGGGAATCCGATCCAAAGGTTTCAATATTAATTCCATTAGCCGACAAATGCATGATATTATGCCATCTTCCTGCCCCGCCATGTAATGTCCCTATAAAGGATACATCTATATCTTTTGCCAAATTTCCATTTTTACTGTATTTTGTAGAATCATAATAAGCATAATATGGAATTGAATTGATACCAATTTGACGTAATTTAAAAGTAGAGATGAAATCGTTAACGGTTACTAAATCCATTGCCTGAGCATAATATTGGTCACGAATTTCATAGTAATATTCTGTATCGCCCGTCATCATTACCAAAAAAACTTCTTTCCTTAGTTTTTCAAGATAGTTAATATCAAAATAAAACTCGCTTGGACTGGAACCATATATTAGACAGTTAATCCCATTGTCTCTCACATATTTTTTAAGGTAATGATGGGCGCCATAGTGCCCATATTTATTATATAGCTGTACATAACTTAGGTATGCAGCGTTATTATTTCGCAATGCCTGTATAAATTGGTTCCCGGTATCATAAGGAGCCTTACTATAGTCCACCGTGTGAGAAAGAAATAATATTTTTATTTCATCCATAATTTTGAATTATTCTTGTAAATTTTTTATCTCAATAATTTTTTCCCCATCCACTCGTCTTAAAGTGTAAAGAGAAGAATTCTTTATTTCTGAAATATTTTTATCAAAACCCTTCCAATTATCCCATACGGCGCTTATTAGTTTTCCTGTGATGCCATCAGAAAAGCCTGATGCAAGGTAAACGCAGAGATTAGCTGCATGGATAGGGGAATCTCCGCCTTTTGATTTTATTCGCACTGCCCCGGAATAATCTTTTCCTCCGCGTATTTTCCCTGCCTGTATGATCTCCTTAAGCATATTTGTATAAACGGACCCGGGCGCTATGGAATTAACATCAATTCCGTGATCCCTGACTTCTTCAGACAAGGTTTCAGTGAATCGTACTATTGCAGCTTTTGATGAAGCATAAGCAGAATAATTCGGTCTTGGAAAAGTTGATCCCCCTCCCGAAAAGTTGATAATTTTTCCCTTCTTATTAGAAATCATTGCGGGTAAAACATGCCTGCAGCAGAGCATAGTTCCTATGAGGTTTGTCATGATGCAATTAATCCAGTCTTTCTCCGATATATCTGTAAGCGGCCCTATAGGTTTTTGTACAGCCGCCGCATTGATAAGTATGTCGATGGTCCCAAACAAAGCAAGAGTTTTCTTAATAAGGTTTTTGACTGAAGCTGAGTCTCTTATATCCGTGCGGCAATAAAAAAAGCGCGGTTCTTTTTTGAGCTTTATCTTTGTAATATCCGCTGAGATAACTTTTGCGCCTTCTGCTATAAATTGGTCCACAATCGTTGAACCAATCCCTCCGGCCCCACCGGTAATGATTGCAACCTTATTCTTGAGACGTTGTTCATTTTTTATTTGCACTTAATTGATCTCTCTGCAGGAATATAGATAGGCGCCCCGCTTATTGCCGTACCAGACGACTTCTCTGCACCAGTCATCCCATGAAGGCCATTTCGAAGTTGTTCTGTCTATTTCATAATAGTATTCGCCTTTTTCAACCGGAACATTCTTCCCGGTTAAATTAGCCTTGTAAATATCCCAAATGCTGTAAGATAATTTTATTTTAAGATTTTTATCCTGAAATGGCATTTTTAATAAGTTTTGATTGAAAACAATAGCATCGTGAAGAATATCTTTGCAGTTATTTATCTTTTTACGGTCTAAAAATTTGCCAACTAACTGTTCCGCTTCTTTGTAAAATTCAGAGAGTTTATTTTCAGCGCATAATTTGATTAGCATTAACTCGTCAGGCGGCCACCAGATATTCAGCCATTTCTTGGACTGCGCAAATTCAGTTCCCCCATTTTGTATGCATTCAGCTTGAGTCCTGAAAAAATCTATGATTTCAGTCAAAACAGGATGCTTCTCTTCATTCTCTAAGAATGCTTCGATAAGCTTCCGGTAAGGCACGCCGCTCTCACTGTTGATCAGTATAAGAGGTATCTGAATGAGTTTGTCAAAATGCAGGAGTGCGGTCATCCACCCGAACATCCTGGCCTTGACCCAATCCTTTTTGGGCATTGCTCCGGTTGCGATAACCAATCTTTGATGTTCAGCAATCTCAAAATCATCCGTTAGGCTTCCATGAATGTTTACCAGCTTGTTATTTACTGTAACAATGCCATATTTTTTAAGATATACGGGGTCATCCATTTCCGAACCGGTAAGAATTGAGAGATTGTTAAACTGGATCCTGTTGTGCTGGCCGCTGCTTATGATGTTCGAAACTCCGTCAGCGAAACTGGAATATGTTTCGCGCGGCAGGCCCAGAATCACATCGGTGAAAGTTTCTATGCCTGCTTCGCTGAACTTTTCCTGCAGTTCATTGAAAGTGTCAAGAGATATATTTTCCCTTTTTATGCTCTTTAAAGTGTCCGGGTTCGCCGATTGGATCGCTAATGAGACCCCCTTATTTAATTTATGATCAGACAGGGTTTTGTATAGATTATAAACACGCATTGTTGAGTTTTTTGTATTTTGCACAGAAAGGGCCTTCGGGTAGCCAAATTTATCTTTATTTTTTGCAGTGTATTCTGCCAGGAGAAGATCCCTTGGAAAAATTCCAAAATTAGCATCGCAGCAAAAAATGAATTCTATTTTATTTATACTGAACCAATCAATTTCACGATAAAGTTCTTTTATATCCCTCTGGTAGACCCTTTTATTTGTAAAAGCTCCCCATACGCAATAGGAACACGAAAATGGACAGCCCCTGTTTGTTTCCCATAGGGCAACCCAGTTCTCATTAGGGTTGGCTTTCATAAGATGGTCAAACACGCCTTCGGTATATGGGGAAGGAATCTCGGCCAGATCGGTTGTTCTCATCCCTTGTTCGGTGAGAATATGTTCCCCCTTATTATTTAAGTAACTTATATTAGGTATATCTTTCCATTGTTTTGTTTTGAAGTTATTCAGAATAGCAAGAAAAGCCTTCTCACCTTCACCGTGACAGGCGAGGTCAATGAATCTGTATTTTTTAAGGAATTCTTTGATCCCCCGGATCGGAATCTGAGGGCCGCCGAAAACAACGAGTATATTATTATTAACAGTCTTTAATTGCCTTGCGATCTCCAGAGAAATATTGATATTCCATGTATAAGCGCTGAAAAAAACTATGTCACAACCGTCAAGCTGTTTGAGGGCGTCCTTTAGTGGTATGCGTTTGTACAGAGGCAAAGAAAACTCAAATAGTTCTTTATCTTTTAAATATTTCTGTGCATATGCCTGAAGAATTCCGACAGAATAAGGGAAATAGTTCTGATTTGAGAAACTGTTGTTTATTTGTACGAGGCCGATTTTTATTTTTTGCATAGGCGGTAAGTTAATCTGTTATGTTTCTATCAAATTTACGGCAGATCTGCATGGTAAAGAACTTGCCGAAATCGGTAACTCTCATAGATTTGTCATCAATTTCCAGAATGCCGTCGCTGACGAATTCTTCCAACTGATTGATTTCGGAAGCAAAATATTTTTTAAAAATTATATTATTTGCATTCCCGAACTCGGCAAAATCCAAGGTGAAATATACGCGTAGTTTCTGTATAAGTTCCCTTCTAATTGTTTCATCCCGGTTAAGTTTATATCCCCTGAAAACGGGAAAGGTGTTTTTTAAGATAAAGTCTTTATATTCTTTAAATTCGTAAGTATTTTGGAAATAGTAGTTATTTGCAATAGTGCTCGCGCTTCCCGTACCGATTCCTATAATATTGCGGTATCGGCCCGCAGTATATCCCAATGAGTTCCAACCCGCAGTTTTATTTTTTAGAGCTTTGGCAAGATCGTCTTCAGGCTTGGCGAAATGCTCAAGCCCTATTCTGACATATTCGCTCCCGGTGAGTTTTTCGACAGCATCATGGAACATGAGGGTTCTGTCATAAAGGTCAGGCAGGTCTGATTCTTTCATCATCATCTGGTGTTTTTTTACTTTAGGGGCATAGTGCAGGAGAAGCAATGAAACCCTGTCCGGTGAAATTTTCAGCAATGTATCCATGGTTTTCTGGAATGACGCGCGCGTCTGCTTGGGAAGCCCCCACATAATATCAAAGTTGATGCCGTGAAAAAGATCGCGGATCTCAGGGGTAAGAAGGCCTTCGAGAAGTGATGCTGGTTGAACCCTGTTTATTGTTTTTTGAACCTCCGGGTCGAACTCCTGTACACCGAATGAAAGCCTATTGAGTCCCTTTGAATGATAATACTTGAGAGTTTCAACGGTAACGGCTCGCGGGTCCACTTCTATGGTAAATTCGTCGATATAGGGGAAGTCCGAAATTCTCTCAAGCTGCGATATAAGTTCATCGAATTCCTGTCTTTGAAGCAGTGTCGGAGACCCCCCCCCGAGATGAATCTCTTTTATATTTGGCTTTGTTCCATATTCTCGAAAAAGCGCATGAATAAGCTCAATCTCGGCATACAAATATTTCAGATAGTCTTTAACTCTGTCATAGCTCCTTGTTATTGTCGTATGACATGTGCAGTAGTAGCACTGCATTTTGCAGAAAGGTATATGGACATACAAAAGTATGGGCGGGTTGCCGAGTTTAGTTATGTGTGCTTCGACAGCTTGCCTTACGGAAGCGTCGGTAAAATTAGCGTTCCAGATACTTTTATGCGGGTACTCTACATACATGGCATACAAGTTTCTGTATTTGTCAAGGAGTTTCATGTAATCGTTGCGGGAAAGCATCTGCATCAGTTTTTTCCTTTACCGGTTTTTTTGTTGATTAACTCCCCACATTTACATCTAAAATCAAGCATCTCGGAAACTTCGAGTGTATAGGGTTTGATAAAAAACCTCTCGTAATTCTTGAAATACAAGTCATCGGTTTTATACATATCTTTAGTGTCAATATTCATAAGGATTCCATCTTTCTTTGCTTGTTCAAAAACTTCAGTACCAGGGAAAGGGACGATATTCATAAGGTGAATCTTGTCGAAATCTATCTCTTTTATCAGGTTGTAAGTATCCATAAGAGTTTCCTGCGTCTCTTCCGGCATCCCCATAATGAAAAATGCGCTTGTATGCAGTTGGGGATATTGCTTTATTAGTTTGACGGTATCTATTATCTTTGTTCTCGCCAGCCGCTTACGCATTATTTTGTTCCTTATAAAATCTGAACCACTTTCTATAGCAATGGATATCCTTACCATTCCAGCCGATACCAATGCGTCGAGAACTTCCTCATCAAGAGTATTGATGTTGAGCCCGTTCGGAGTTTCAAACTGGATATTGAGCTTTCTTTTTGTTACCTCCGAACATATATCCAGCGCCCTTTTCTTTTGCAGGGTCATATTGTCGTCCATGAAGGAGAAATGCATATGGTTATAAGTGTTATAGAGGAATTCAATTTCATCCACAACATTAACGGCAGTTCTCGGTCTCCATTTAGGGCCCATAACCGTGTACATCGAACAAAAATTACACCGGTTAGGGCAGCTACGGCTGGTGATAATAGGGATGGAAGTATTGATGGGCAGATTCTTGGGATTATGCCACTTCGAAGTATCTACGTAATAATCCGTGAGGTCAATGAGATTATAAGCAGGGAAGGGTATCATATCAAGATTCTCAATGTAGCGCTTTTTGGGATTAACTTTTACTTCGTTGTTCTCCCTGTATGCGAACCCATCCAGTGAGGCAAAATCCTTTCTGTTGGTTTCCAGCATATTGACTAATTGTACTGTTGTTTCTTCACCCTCTCCCATTACAATAAAATCTATAGAAGGACAGTTCTTCAATATTTCACCTGCATATATCGTGAAATGAATCCCACCGGCAACTATGGGAATATCTTTTCTATGTTCCTTACACCTGATTGAAAATCTAAGAGTATCGGGAAAATTTCCGGAAAAAAGGCACCCGAACCCTATCAGTTCCGGAGAAAATTCATCTAATATATTTATTAGATATCTGTCATAAAACTCATTCTTGTCTTTGTCCTTGGGCACTTTCAGCGCCTTCATATCCAGGATCTTGACCTCAGCGCAATTCTTCTGAAGTGCTGCGCCAAGGTAAAGAAGGCTCGATGGCAGATAGAATTCATCGTTGTACCATTTAGCGGGAATAGGAGGATTTATTAAAAGTATTTTCATTATGGCCCTTTAAATATGTGATAATCCGGCTTTATGCAGCCGCGATTGCAGTTCAAGATAATTCTTCACTATCTGCTCGTTCTTCAAGCCTTTGCCCCACGGGGCAGCATCTTCATATTCGAACGTCAGTGAAGGTATTTCTTCCTTATATCTCCCGTACATATGCATTGTTTTCGACCAGTCAGTGTTTATATTTTTCATCCCAAATTTAGTCGGATTATTGAAAAGTTGTGTGCCCGGCCGCACGGTCAGTATGGATAGATACACTGACGCAGGTTTCGTTTCCCGGATGAAATCCCAAGTAATATCGACTATATTCTCAGGTTCGCCGGGAAGCCCAATTATCATATATACCCTGCATTCTATGCCGTTCTTTTCCAGAAGTTTTATCGTCTCTTTGGCTTTTGCGATATTGATTTTCTTATTTATGATATCAAGGGATTGCTGCCACGCGCTTTCGACACCGAGGCACATAGTGACACAGCCGGTGTCTTTCAGAAGTTTTGCTGTTTCCGGAGTAATTCCGTCAACCCTGCACTGTCCCCTCCAGACTATACCTGTCCTGCCTATGGCCTCAAGATGTTTTACGGCTGCTTCGTGTCCGGGAGGCACGCCTATTTCATCAAGAAGGCTTATTCCCTGCAAGCCATACTCACGCTTCAAATATTCAATCTCCTGTTCGATCAGTTCCGGTTTCCTGTACCTGACACCCGGGCAGTATTGCTTAACCTGAGGCATCGCGCAGAAATAGCAGTCATACGGGCATCCCCTGCTGAATATAACCGTGGTTCCAAGCATCTGATCGTAGCCCTTCTTATGCTTGAGGGTCAAGAGCCCTTTTCTTGCTGTTGTTGATTTTGGAAGAAATTTTCTGCTTGGAAACGGGTATTTGTTTATATCCATGACAGATTTCTCTTCATATATTTTTTTCAGAGATTTCTTTTTATAATCTTCTATGGCATCTTTTATCTTTTCCTCTCCGGCGCCAATTATAAGAGAATCGAAATGTTCAAGGCTCTCCTTTTGGAATACTGTAGCATGAGGCCCCCCTGCAATATGTTTTGCTTTTGGATAGCTATCGCGAAGATTCTTGACTATGGATATTTGTTCTTCCCAGTCCAGAGTATAGACAGAATGCAGATAGATATCGCATTCAGGTATGTGGTAAATCGCAAAATCCTTCTTTATTCCCCTGAGATCGATGAGAAGCAGCTCTACTTCATTCCCAAAATGGTTCTCTAAAACCGTAAGTATCTGGAAATGGGTATGAGGATCGCCCTTAAATGGATCAAAAAGATATTCACTGCTTGGGAAAACAAACCCGATTCTTAACATTAACTCTTTAACTCTTCAACTTCCTTTTCAGATGTCCAGTCCTTCGGCCCAAACCGTTTTCTTAATACTTTATATATATCTCTTGGAAGATATTTTTTTAGAATCGCATTTATAAAAAAATTTCTTGTACTCTGGTATACTCTGATAAGTTTCTCAAATAAAATATATTCGTACATAAATTTAAAATATTTTTTTTTGTAACGCCAGTTCTGAATTCTTGAAATTACATAACTCATATATCCGGCATAATACGGGTATCCCATATAATGAATATAATTCTTGTAATCCTTGTAAGAATTAAAATCCCTAAAAAAAACACCGGATGACAATTTGGAAATGTTATGAAACCTTCTCGCAATTTCTTTAGGGAACCATCTAATAACTTTCAATTTTAAAGGTGCGCTCCACCGCCCCCACTTTTCCAGAGAATCCGGAAATTGGCAGTTATAATCTTTATTCAATAATTCAAATATTGCAGTTCCCGGGAAAGGACAGAGATTTAGAATAACTGTCAAAATGTATGGATTATTATAGGATATTTTATCAATAGTATTAAAGGTGGCATTTGAATCGTATTCTGTCTCTGTTGGCCAACCATTCATAAAAGTTACTCTATGGGGTATTTTATTACTCTTCATTGCTTCAATGCCACTAACTATCTGTTCAACTTTTATATCTTTTTTGATAACTTCATCCAACAATCTCTGGGAACCCGACTCAGCGCCAAAACTCATATAATAACATCCGCTTTTCTTCATTAAATCCATGAACTCCTGACCGAACTTTTTATATGCCCTGTCAAAAGTATCAAATCTGCAAAAAGTTGTCCATCTTATTTTCAATCCCTTTTGAATGATAGATTGGAATATTTCATAAGCCCTCTGAATATCAATGAAAAATTCATCTTCGTTGGCAAAATTAAAATTTTTGATGTTGTATTTTTTGTGAAGATATTCAACTTCTTCCACAACTTTTTCAGCGTTTTTTTGCCTGTATTTCCTTTTATTAAATGCCGGGCTGTAACAGAAACTGCATCTGTGCGGACAACCCCGTGATGTATGCACAGATATAGCTGTTGGTTCATAGAAAACCTTGCCTAAAAGTTCATACGGAAGGTCCATATCAAGTGTATTCAGGTCAATTAAATCCTGTGGCTGGTTTATTATTACTTTCCCTTCTTTTTTATATGCAATTCCTCTGACGTTTGATAAATCCCCTTGATTCAACATACACATCGCCAAATCCTGAATAGTTCTTTCGCCTTCGCCTATAACAACAATATCAACAAGTTCGTTTTGCAGCGTTTGTTCAGGAAGCAAAGATGGGTGCACCCCGCCCAAAACAATCGGAATGTTGGAGTTATACTTTTTTATTAGTTTTGCGATTTTCAGACCGTCTAATATCATTGTGCCGGTCAACATGCTGATTCCGACAAATAGATAATTCTCATATTGTATTTTTTTTGTGCTTTCCCACGCCAAATGCAAAATAGATACATCAATATTTATTTTTTGTAATGATTTTGCCACATATAATAGCCCCTGAGAATATGCGCCCGCTGATGATTTATTTCCGGGATAAATCAATAAAACTTTAGGCTTATTTTGCATAGTAATTCTCCCCTTGCAAGTAAATTTTTGCAAGTGATAATGCTGTTATGGTTCCTATTGATATAATATTCTTGTTCTTTATAGCATTTATAATTTCTGATTCGTGTAATAAGACTATTTCCATATCCTCAAGGTCAACCCTGTCGGGCTCAGATATTATTTTAGCATTTGCAGCGTAAAAAAAATAAACTTTTCCACAACCATAATTCGTATGGGGTTTCATGGCTCCTAAGTATTTCCAATCGTCGGATGCATATCCTGTTTCTTCAAGTAGTTCGCGTTTTGCCGTTTCCAGCGGGTCTTCACCTTTTTCGGTAGTACCTGCGGGGAGAACTATACTTACATCTTCATAACCGTGAAGATACTGTCTTGACATCACTACCCTATCATCAATAGTTCTTGCAACTGTTATAACCGAGTGCGGAAATTCTACATGGTAATAATCATTAATTATTCTGCCATCGGGTAATTTGACCTTTTGAACAGAAATTGTTAAGCGAGAATCAATATGCAGAAGTTCTTTTGTTTCCAGAATTTCCCATTTAACTTCTTTCTTAGTTTTGTGTAAGGAGTCCATTGAACTAAACCTCGTAGTATTCCTTATACCAATCGATTGTTTTCTTAATGCCTTGGTCCAAAGTCGTTTTTGGCGTCCAGCCGAAAAGCTCCCTGGCTTTTGTCGAATCAAGGCATATTTTTGTTTTTATACTGGGTTTTGACGGGTCATATTCAATTGCAAGCCTTTTCCCTGACAATCCACTTATTTTTTTAACCAGTTCGCTTATTGAAAACGCTTTCCCGTATCCTATGTTCACCAGTTCAAATTTAGAATTTTGTTTTGATATTGCAATCTTGAAGAAATCCACAAGATCGGAAATATACAACAGGTCCCTTTCTTCTTTTCCTTCTCCCCAAACTGTGATCTTCCCGCCTTCTTTGGCTGTCATGATTTTTGTAATAGTTGCGCCAAAAAAGTGCGAACGCTCAAGATCATACTTATCATATGGGCCATATATATTTGAGTGCCTTGCTACGGTGAACTTAGTTTCTCCCTGTTTTGAGAAAAATTCGCACATTTTTTCATTATAAATCTTTGTCCAGGCGCTTCCGAAATAACCGCTGAAAAGCTCCTTATTAGCGTCAAAGTCATTTTCTTTAATAGGGTTGTCACTTGATTGATACATTGTTGTACAGCTTGGGAAAACAAGTTGTGATATCTTCTGCTCAAATGCGCTGCGAAATATAAGAGCATTCATAACAGCATTATCTGTGACATGATAATAGGGTTTGGTTACGATGTCTTTTGCTCCTGAGGTTGTGGCGGCCGCCTGGATAATAATGTCCATCCCTTTTATTGCGGTATTAACATCATTTTTATCGGTAAGGTCAGCTCTGATCATTTTTATGCGGCTATTTTTCAAGGGTTTGGATTTGAAATAGGTGCCATGAACCTCAAAAGAACTATCTTCGGCAAAAGCCTCGGCTGTATTTCTGCCGATAAAACCCGTACTGCCGCAAATCAGTATTTTCTTCATCTTTTCCATGTCTCTTTATTTTTATTCCACCATCCTATGGTTTTCATTATGCCTTCCTCTATAGAATATACGGGTTTCCATCCGGTAACTTTCTTTATCTTGGATACGTCCAACGCCCTGAATTTTATTGTTGAAGGTTTGCTTAGATCGTAATGAACGTTTGAAGGAGTGTGGCCGGAGTGTTTGATAGACCAGTTCACCACATCTCCAACGGTTGTTTTTAACCCTGAACCGATATTGAAGGCATCAAATTTGATATCGGCACTATTGAGAAGAGCAATAATTGCAGCAGCAAAGTCTTCAGAATAAAGGACATCTCTTGTCACGTCAGGGCTTCCCCATACTTCAAAAGGATCCATTTTTTCACAGGCTTTGCGAATAATAGCAGGGATGAAATAGGAAGATGAGGGGTCAAAGTTCGCGTAAGGCCCGAAAATATTGGAAGAGCGGACATTGATCACTTCCATTCCGGTCTTTTGGTTCCAGAAGAGCCCCAACTTTTCCAAGAACCTGGATATCCAGGCAACCCCCAAATATGCCAAGTGAGGATCTTTGTTAAAATCTATGTCATCTTCTTTGATAAACCCTTCAAACTCCTGATAAACCGTAGCGGTGCCTATATAAATCACGCGTTTAACTTTCTCGTGAAAAAAGGCCTCGAACATCTGAGCATTCATAATGATGTTATCGTTTGTAAAAAGCCAGGGCTGCGTTGTCATCATCTTTGAACCGGCTGAATGAGAGGCCGCCATTATAGCGCAATCACATCCGCTTACTGCACGCCTGCATTCCTCAAGAACTCTGAGATCTGCTTTAACATATTCCACCCTTTCGTGTTTAAGGAAAGGTTCTCTATGTCTGTAAGAAGCTTTGATCTTTGTTAATGGATAGTTGTCAAGAACATACTGCATTATTGCTGAACCGACTGAACCGGTCGAGCCGGCAAGAAACACGCATTTATCGTCTATGTAGAAATTTGTTTTGTTCATTATTAATTATCTATTGCGGTTCTATTTCGTCCAGCAGCATCGAAAAATTGCCGATGATCTTGTCTGCTTTTGAAAGATATTTTTTATCTAAAGTCGATGTAATTGCTATGCAGTACATACCTGCATTCTTGGCTGCTTCTATTCCTATAGGCGCATTCTCAACTACCAGGCATTCCGAGGGCTCGATCCCAAGCTCCTTTGCTGCCGTGAGGTAGGGGTCGGGAAAGGGTTTGCCTCTATCTATTTTATCACCTGTTATAACTGTGTTGAATTCTTTAAGCAAAGCCGGATATAGAGTATTCGACAACCGTGAAAAGTTTGCCGCCGAAACTATAGCCAGCAGGTAACCATTGCCTTTAAGTGTATGTATGGTTTCCTCTACACCTTCATATAATGAAAAATTATTATTTTTAAGATAATATTCTTCCTTTGCTTTTACAATTTCTGCGGCTCGGTTTGTATCTTTACCATTCTTGCTTAAAAGTAATTTAGCCAGTTCAATCGTATTTACACCTTCAAGCAGAAAATATTCATCTTTTGTCAGCTCTATGCCGAACTGAGACAATACATTTTTCCATGCAGTATAGTTGTCTTCCATAGTCCTGCCGATGACGCCGTCAAAATCAAATAGAATTCCCTTAAATTTATTCATAAGGACAGTTTTCCCGCGCTCCAAACCTGATAGGAACGTTTCTTCCATTTATCCGCCCAGGTTTTTTTGCCTGATGCAACTGCAATGACAAAATCTAAAAGTTTATCGCCTAAGTTGCCTATGGTTGAATTCTTATCAATGATTTCTCCTGCATTAAAATCTATATCCTCATTGAGCTTCTTATATAGCTCAGTAGTAGATGATATCTTAATAACAGGCGCTATTAAATTTCCTTCCACAGCACCCCTACCTGTGGAGAACAGGAATATGTTAGCGCCGGAGGCCGCTATGCCGGTCATAGATTCAAGGTCATTGCCGGGGCCATTCATTATAGAAAGCCCTTTTCTGTGGGTCCTCTCTGCGTAGTCCAGAAAATCAACTATAGGCGTAGTCCCGCCCTTTAGAACAGCCCCGAGGCTTTTTAAGGTAAGATTAACAAGGCCGCCTTTTTTATTTCCCGGAACAAAGTTGCCTTCCATCGATATACCAAGCTTATCGGCCAGGTCTTTATACCAACTCATGCCTTTAAGAAATTTCATGGCGACAGATTTAGAAACCATTCTTTTAATAAGTGTTTCCTCAGCTCCTATCATTTCCGGAGTCTCAGAAAGTATTGCTGAGCCGCCCGAATTAATTATTTTGTCAACTGTACTTCCTATCAATGGGTTAGCCGTGATACCGGAGAATGAATCCGAAGCTCCGCATTCAGCGCCTATAATAAGGTGTTTTATTGAAACCGGTTCTCTTTTCACAGAACATTTTCTGAGGTTTTTTAGAATTAAATTCTTGCCTTTTTCAACTGCCTTACGCGTTCCGCCGCTTTCCTGGATAGAAAGCGTATCTATGGCTTTGCCGTATTTTGAGAGATCTCCCGCGTATTTTATGAAAGAAGAGGCGCTGATCTTCTCGCAGCCCAGATCTATTATCAATGCGCCGCAGACATTCGGGTTTAGTATAGTGTTCTTAAGAGTAAGAAGCAGGCGGTCGATCATGACCCCGTCGCTTGAGCCGCAGCCTTCGGTATGCGCTGCAGCTGTTATCCCATCTATATTTGGATATGCTGCCTTTAGCTTATTGTTTCTGTCCAGGTCATCGGCTATTCTTTTGGCTGTATCGCTTGCGCATAAGGAGGTCGGTATTATTACATAATAATTTCTGGTCCCAACTTCTCCATTCTTTCTCTTGTAACCAAAGAATGTCTTGTCAGTTTTGTTTAGGGAAGTATGCATTCGCGGGACAACATAGCTCTTTAATAGTTTCTTATAATCTGCCCTTATCTCGCTGACATTGCTTCCATCAACCTTGCTTCCCATAGATATGCCCTTTGAAATACCGAAGGAATAAGAATATTGCTTTATTTTTTCTCCCTCTTTTATATCAGAGAGCGCAAACCTGTGGCCTGCGGGTACCGTGCTTTTTATCGTTATTAAGGTATCGAAATAAAGAAGAGAGTCTCCTTTGAGTATTTCCATTTTTGCGACAGCGACATTGTCCTGGGATGACATCACCAAAGCAACATCGCCAAGAGTAAAGTTCTTCTTGAGTTTTACTATTTTTTTACCCATTATTTGTCTTTCGAATATGTTTTCATAAGGATCATTTTCCCGGATATATGAAGCCCCTGTACCGTAGCCAGGGTACCGGCCTTCTGCGTGTCCCCTGCGCCGAGGACAATCTTATTCTCATTGTCCAGCAGTCTGCCCCTGCAGGAAGTATAAAGGCCTATGCCGTCATTTTTAAAGTGCTTCTTGAAATCCACCTGATTTATAAACATTTCAAATATAACGGTGAACTTGTCGGTTTCGCGAACGATCTTGCCGTGAGATGCCGGTTCCCTGAAATTGAAATAACCATATTCTTTAAGGTTGTCGGTTTTCATCTCGGATATGCCTTCGTAACCGGATGTCTCCCTTCCGTATTTATCTTCCAGCCTTACAAGATCGGTTTTCATAGGAGGACTTTCAATCTCAAGGAGGTACATGCCGTCCTGTGATAATACTTTTGTGGAATGGAACACGCCCTTATCCAGGATCAAGGCATCCCCGCCTTTCAAATAGTTTCTTGAGGCCAAAGTATTGCTCATTGCGGTTCCGGAAAGTATTATCAGCGAAGTCTTCTTCTCCGGATGGCAATGCATAGAGGTTGAGTTACCCTTACTGATAAAAAGCAGCCATACCGCAGCATATCTGTTCTCGAAAGCCAGGAATTCGTAGCCCCACGGTTTAATGACTACTTTATCCCTGTATGATTTTGGCTGCGCATAAGTTGCAAGGTTCTTAGACTTTCTCATTACTTTTAACAAGGACCTTTGATCCTTTTGACCGGCGGTAATGTTGTGTATCCGGGAAGCCCTCACCTGCTTTTTCTTAAGTTCTTCAAGGTATGAGTTATATGATATACTGATCCCGTCGATGAGTTTTGTCCTGGGCTTCCATCCCAGCTGGCGGATCTTTGATATATTCAATAGCTTTTTGTGCACTCCGTCAGGCTTGGAAGCGTCAAAAACTATTTTACCTTTATAGCCGACAGCTTTGTTTATTGATCTGGCAAGCTCTACTATCTTGTAGCCGTGCCCGGTACCGACATTAAAGTAATCCGCTCCTGAAGATCTTTCCGCAAGCAACATGCAAGCGTCGACAAGGTCGTCTACGAAAAGAAAGTCTCTCACAGGTTTCCCTGTTCCCCATATAACCACTTGTTTTAGATTTGCAAGTTTTGCTTCGTGGAATCTTTTTATAAGAGAAGGAAGCACCTGGGCGTTGAGCATATCGTAGCGCTGGTTGGGCCCGTATACGTTCGGGGCTATAACTACGACAAAATCAGTTCCGTACTGCCTGTTGTAGGCTTCGCACATCTTCATACCGCATACTTTTGCCAGAGCAAACGGCTCACAGGTAGCCTCAAGAGGCCCGGTCAATAATGCATCTTCCCTTATCGGTTCTTCAAAGTTCTTTGGATATGCGTCCGCCGAACTTAAGAAAATGAGTTTCTTAACTTCGTGCTGAAAGGCGCTGTTAATCACGTTGCACTGCATCATCAGGTTTTCATAAATGAAATCGGCGCGGTATGTTTTATTTGCAAAAACACCGCCTACTTTACCCGCCGCAAAGAAAACATAATCCGGTTTTTCCTTCTCAAAGAAGGAATGGACCTGAGACTGGTTGCAGAGGTCCAGTTCAGCATGGCCTCTCGTGATGGTATTCGCGTAACCGTCTTTTGCAAGGCGGCGCAGAATAGCCGAGCCTATAAGGCCGTTATGCCCTGCTGTATATATCTTGTCAGTCTTTTCCATATTTGTTTGCCGCGAGGCTATAACTTTTTAAGAGTTTCTTTCATCCATTCGCCGTTATATTTGTAATGCGGCGAGGATATAATATTGCCGTCAACCACCACCGGCGCGTCTACATATTCAGCGCCGGCGTTGATAATGTCATCTTTTATTCCAATATAGCCGCTTATTTTTTTGCCTTTCACAATACCCGCCGAAATAAGTATCCACGGGCCATGGCAGATCGTTGATACTATCTTGCCCTTTTCATACATCGCTTTAACAAAATCAAGGACTTCCTTTATCTGTCTTACCCTGTCAGGAGCTTCGTGTCCGCCCGGGAGTACGACAAGATCATAATTTGATTCCTTGAGGTCTTTAACATCTATCGTTGGTTTAGCCGTTATCCCGTATTTTCCTTTTACGGATTCTTTATCTTTCGTTGCAACATCCACCGTAAAACCAGCTTCCTGAAGCCGGTAGTAAGGATATATGTATTCCTCGTCCTGGAATCCCGGGCCTGTGATAATTACAGCCTTTTTCATAATTATTCTCCTTTCTTCAGCATTTCTTTTACAGTTTTGCATATAATTTCGGCATTCGGAGCCATATTTTTGTATGGCGGGCAAAGGCATTTTGTCCGGTCTTCCAAGCCGAGAGCTTTTACGCTGCATTCGGCCGCAAAGTTTAGTTCATAGGCTATGGATCTTGCGGCGCCGGCTATCTCGTGCCCCGGGTCAATTACAAGCCCGAGTTTTGATTCCTTCAAAGGCTGTATCAACCTGTCGGTTATATCGAAAGGCTTTAACCACAGAATATTAACCAGGTTGCAGCGTATGCCGTCTATTTTTAGTGACTCAACTGCTTTAGCTGCTTCAAAACGCGTGCAAGAAATGGCATAGAGCGTGACATGCGCATTTTCTACGGTTATATCAGAAAGCTCCTGTGTATTTGGGTAGCTAAGCCTGTGTTCACTGCATATCATCGGATCGTCGTTTTTCATATATGTTTCCCATATTTCCCTGTATTCATTGGGGGTCATTGGTGAACAGACGCGAAATCCAGGAAAATGCATGAATATGCTATGAAGAACTCCAGAATGAACCGGGCCAAGACCGTCAGAAGCTATAGCTCTTACAAAAACAGGCGCGCTTTTTCCATGCAGTTCTTTTGTTTTGGCGGCAAAGAATATAAGCGGACTGCCATTTAAAATTAAAAAATCCTGAAATCTTATCACAAATATTGGCCGCCTGCCAACTAAGGCTGCTCCAACAGCTATCCCCGCGCCCGCCACATCGGTCATTGGAAGCTCTACGATACCTTTGACATTGGGGACGGTGTTATTTACCCAGCCAACAGCGCTTATGGACTCGCCCAAGAGCAGGCCGTTATGCTGCTCAAGATGATCCGAAGTAATTTCTTTTATAGTTTCTGCAAGTGTTTTTTGTCCCATAGTTTTTCCATTTCAGCAATTATGTCTTTCTCTATCTTTTCGGATTGGCTTGAAAGTCCCATCTTTTCCAATTCTTCTCGAACCATGCTTAAGCGATCCCATTCTGGCGGGCCATCTACACCAACACCCGCATGCCAATTGGCACGGCAGGTATATATATTTATAAATGCAGGAAGCGTATTTTTAAATTGTCCTGCCGTTTCCAGAATGGTCCATGGGTCATCGGTAATATCAACTGCCGGCATACCCAGAGCTCTTGCAACATGGGTAATGCTCCAACTGCGGCGTATGTCCACCTTTGTAAGTATTGAAAGATTGTTGTCTTCGCATACAAAAATAACCGGAAGCCGGTGCGTCACTGCAAAACCCATTGCTGCAAAAACATAGTCTTCTTCCGCGGCGCCGTCTCCAAAGAAACAGACAACAGGTTTATTTGAGCCTAAAGCAGCGCCTACGCCGAGAGGGACATTCTCTCCTATCAGTCCATGGTGGCCGAACATGGCCACCTCGTTCTCGTGGCACTGGACGCAGTTGGAACCGGCTCTTCCCCGGCTGGTGCCGGTGTCCATGCCAAGCAGTTCATCTCTAAGCTTTGCGGGGGTTCCGCCGAAGGCCAGATACGTTCCGTGGCATCGGTGCTGAGCGAAGATCATGAAGCCCTGTAGCGCAACAGACATCGCTGCGGCTATCGCTTCCTGACCGCTTGAAAGATAGACAAGGTAATCGATATATTTTGCCTGTACCGACTCTATGACCCCCTGCTCAAAATATCTGATAGCGCACATTCTCCTGAAAAGTTCTAAGGATGTTTCTTTGGGGTATTTCTTAGATAATCCCGGAATAACGCCGAAATCTTTTGATCTCATTTTATCCGTTCTTCCTGATTTCTTCTCTACAATGATCGAGAAGTAGTTTAACGCTGTCCTCGAAACTATATCGCGCCTGCCACCCGGTCTCTTTTCTGAATTTTGAGGTATCGGGTATCTGCAATGTTACATCAGCCGGCCTGAATAGTTTTGGGTCAGGTTTTGAAACGATCTTACATTTAGCATGTTTCTTAAGAAGATCAAGGAATTCTCCGACCTTGATAACTGTCGCCCCTCCGATATTATAAGCTTCTCCGTACCTGCATCTCATGGTCGCAACCCAGTAGGATTCCATAGCATCTCTTACATCAATGAGCGTTCTTACAGATTCAAGATTGCCGTGAAGAAGTGTTTTCTGAATCCCGGCTTCAATTCTTGCCACCTGAAGCGCAAAAGAAGTGGCGAAAAGATCGGCTCTCCTGGGATTGATATATGCAAACATCCGTGTTCTGATAATTTTCATTTTGTAACTTTTAAAATAGGTTAGGCCTAATAAATCCTGAGTCACTTTTGAAACCGCATAGGGGCTTGCGGGATTTATCGGGCAGTCCTCTGTTATAGGAACATTTTTAGGGTCCACCTGGCCATATACCTCAGAAGTGCTGCAAAACTGTATAACAGGATCTATCCCTGCTGCCCTCACCGCTTCAAGCAGATTTGCCGTTCCCATGATGTTGTTATTAATCACGGATAGAGGCGTGATGAAAGATGCCCTCACGTTCGCGTGAGAAGCGATGTGAAATATCGCGTCGGGTTTTACGGCTGCAAGAACGGACAACACGGAACTGAAATCCGTGAGATCGCATTCATGCATTTTAATTCTGCTGCCGGTGTGTCTGAGGTTTGTGTTTGCCGACGTGCTATGCCATCTCGAAATTCCATGCAGGTCAACTCCTTTGTGATTATCTGCGATGTAATCTGCAAGATAACTGCCGCCCGAACCGCTTGCGCCCGTTATGAGGGCTTTTTTGATTTTCCGCCCCTTGCTCATATATTCCCATACCTTGTATTTCTGATAATTCTATACCCTTTAATTAATTCTTTTATACCATCATCAAGTGAAAATTTTGGCTTAAAACCGGTTCGCTCAATTTTTTCGTTTGAGACGATATAATCTCTCTTATCAGGGTCTTCGCCGATTGGAGCCTCAAGATATACGAAATCCGGAACCTGTTCTTTAATCTTTGCGCAGAGTTCAAGTTTTGAAAGGTTTGCATCTGAAAGCCCTACATTATACGGCTCATTTTTCATAGCTCCAAAATTATTCATTGCATGAATAAAGGCCCGCGCCACATCACGAATATGGATATAGTTTCTCTTGAAATGCCCTTCAAAAATAACAACAAACCTGTCCGTCACCGCGCGGTAGGCAAAGTCATTGACCAGCAAATCTATCCTCATTCTCGGAGACATCCCAAAAACAGTTGCCAGTCTCAGGCTTATGGAATTCCCCCTGTCAAGAAGAATTTGTTCGGCCTCTACCTTTGCTTTTCCATAAAGAGAAATAGGCTTTAAAGGCGTTTCTTCAGTGCAGTATGAATCTTTCTGCCCGATTCCATATCCGCTGTTTGTGCAGGGATAAATAATCCTCTGCTCTTTTGATGCGAGCTTTGTAATTAAAGCTATCGCATCTCTGTTCGTTGTTATGGTCCCGGATTTGTCTCTGCCGCAAAGCGGAGCCCCTACCAGCGCTGCAAGAGGTATAATGCAATCAGCCTTTTGCAGAAGAGGTCTTAAGACAGCTTCCTCTCTTGCATCTCCCCTTACCGCATCAAAATTCTCATAAGCACAGTATTCGAGCAGAGAGTTCTGCCCGAACATAAAATTATCCAGAACTGTGACTTTATGGCCTGCTTTTAAAAGTTCAGGAACCAGTATTGAGCCCAGATAACCAGCACCGCCTGTGACTAAAATATTGTAACTCATTCACCTCTCCTTATATAACCTTCAATGTTTCATGAAGATAATCTATCTTATCCCTTATATCATAAGGGTGATTACCGACAAAAAAGCCGTTATAGTGGGCGATGTCAGCATTCACGGATTTTGTGGCAACATAGTCATAATATTTAATAACATCATGCCTTAGAATATTTCCCCCTGTTATTATTCTATGTTCTATATTTGCATCTCTGAGTTTTTGTAAAACCTTTTTACGATTAATATTTAATTCCGGGTTTATGATCATTGTAAAGGCAAACCATGAAGATTCTCCAACCTCCTTCTGAGTGATAAATCTTTCATCATCTTTAAATAAATTAACAAAATGTTCTGCATTTTTTCTTCTGACCCCGATAAATTCTTCTAATTTATTTAGCTGCACATTGCCGATAGCGCCCTGAATCTCGGTAGGCCTAAGATTATATCCCGGGAGAATAAATCTATAAGCCTCAAAGAAATCATCATCCCTCTTTTCAAAGATTGGACTGTCCTTATCCTGATCCCGTGTCCAACCGTGATTTCTGAGAGACTTTAACAGATTATAGATTTCTCTATCATCTGTTAAAACTAGGCCACCTTCAATCGTTGAAATATGATGCGAAAAAAATGTACTGAAGGTATTTACCAATCCAAACGTTCCTGTATATCTGCCATTAAATTTTGCGCCCATCGATTCACAGTTATCCTCAAAAAGGATAATGTTATTTTCGCTGCACAGCTTTGTTATCTCATCAAATTGGCATGGATTCCCCAAAATACTGACAGCAACTATCATTTTTGTATTGTTGGTTACGGCTTTTTTCAATTCTTTGACATCATAATTTAAGGTATGCAGATCAATGTCTACAAACTTAAGCTTCAGCCCATACTGATGAAGCGGATGGAATGTCGTTGCCCATGATATGCACGGCACGAGCACTTCGTCTCCTCTTTTGAGTGGATTTTCTTTTTTATAAAAAAGTGAAGCCACAGCAATAAGATTAGCCGAAGACCCGGAGTTTGACATAACCGCATATTTCATCCCTAAATGCCGGGCAAAACATTCCTCAAATTCTCTTACATTTTTCCCCATAGTATAATTACCGCTGTCCAGCACCCTAATTGCTGCCTGTCTCTCTTCGTCACCCCACGTTAAACTCACAAGTTCAAATCTCTCTACACGAGCCATCGGAATCTTCTTCTCCTTATTGCTTCCTGTAATAGTTAGGTTTATATACCATAATTTCGGAACCGCTGAAATCAAATTTAAAGGGCACATGCAGAAAATTGCTCAATGCCTCTTTTACCTTTTTTTGATTTTCAGGTTCAACATAAAAGACAATAAAACCGCCCCCGCCTGCACCGCACAGTTTTCCTCCAACTGCGCCGCTTTTGACGGCAGTCTCATATATGTCATCAATATCCCTCGTCGTAATCTTGCTGGATAATTTCCTTTTCAACTGCCAGGTCTCATTTAAAAGCCTTCCGAAATCAACGAAATCATCTTTCCCTGAGGCTATTATTTTATAGGCTTCATCCACTAATTCTTTCATTTTAGACAGTTCATTCTTATTCCTGTGTGTGTTCTGAATCTGCTCCTGTGCTATAACAGAGGCATATCTTGACAGCCCTGTGAAAAAAAGCATAAATTTATTCTCAAAATTTCTCAGATGTTCTTCCTTCATTATAATCGGCTCTACGAGTATCTTACCGTTCTGCAGAAACTCAATTGTGTTTAATCCGCCGTATGCAGCCCATACCTGATCCTGAGAGCCTACATTCTCTTTGATAAGGTTTTGCTCTATATGTATCGCTTCTTTATAAAGCTCCTCTTTTGTAATAACCTTACCATCAAGCGCATATAATGTCTTCAGAAGCCCTACTGTAAAGGCAGAACTTGATCCCATACCGGAAAGTGCGGGGATATCGCTGTCGTGATGGATTTCCAGCCCGCATTCAATTTTTAAGTATCTCAACGTCTCCCTTGCAGCGGGATGCTGCATTTCATCAATGCTGGTTACGGTCTCTATTTTTGAGTATGCAACCCTGTGTTTATGTTTGAAAAATGGAGGAAGTTCTCTGCACGTAATATAACAATACTTATCTATCGCCACACCAAGAACCTTGCCGCCGTGTTCCATATACCATGAAGGATAATCTGTGCCGCCTCCAAAAAATGAGATTCTATGCGGCGTTCGTGAAATAATCATCTGCGTACTCCTTTCGAAATAGGGCCAAGTTCTTCCTGTGCTTTTTTATAGTCATCAGGCATTCCGATATCTATAAAATAATCATCACTGATAAAGGCAAAAGGACGTATATTGTTTATTTTTTTATGCAAAAAGTCAACTTCAAATGAAAAGGCATCTTTATCAGGGTCAAAAAATCCTGATATCGTCTTTTTCATAGCATAAACTCCGCCATTTATATAACCGCAGCGCTTAAAAGTCTTCTCCTCAAAACCGACTACCCTGCTGTCTTTTATATTTACAGCGCCGTATCTGTCAAAATCATGCATAGGTTTTACGGCAATGGTTAATATAGAATCCTCCGCATGATGAAAGTCAATCATCTTTCTTAAATCAATATTAAAAAACGTATCGCCGTTCAATACCATAAACTCCTCTCCCTCCGCGGCCATCAATGCCTTTTTAAGGGCGCCTCCTGTCCCGAGAGGTTTATCCTCTATGACATATTTAATATTCATATTTTTATATTGCACGCCGAAATAATCCTTAATGGCTTCATATTTGTATCCCACAGAAAGCAGAATCTTTTTTACATCATAAGCTGCCAGATAATCCAATAAATAACATATAAATGGCTTGCCATTTATATCTGCCATCGGCTTAGGAACATCTTTTACAAGACTCCGGAGTCTTGTGCCCGCCCCGCCTGCCAAGATTATTGCTTCCATGATAAAATTTTCAACATCAGTTAAATATTTTGCTCACTATATCTGCAACCATCTTTGCAATGGCAGGGGATGCTGTCAGTCCGGGAGATTCTATCCCAATTAAATTAATAAGCCCTTGCATCCCATTTTCTGTTTCGTCTTTTATAACAAAATCTCTTACTTTCTCATTCTGTCCCGACAGTTTTGGACGAACCCCCGCCATATCAGGAACAAACGCATCTCTCTCAAGTCCCGGTATAATCCTTAAAGCTGCTTCGTAAAACCTCTCCCCTTTATTTGCATCTACTCTATAATCAATGTTTTCTATATATTCCGTATCAGGCCCGAAACGCAGGCGGCCGCTTAAATCCAGTGTTGCATGAACACCCAAGCCTGCAAGCTCCTCATGCGGAACAGGATAAACAAGCATTTTAACAGGCGAAGGCTTGGCATAAGAAAAATATGAACCCTTACAGTATTTGAGTTTATAGCTGCTCTTTTGAATATCAATGCCTGCGAGGTTAGCAATGTAATCAGACGAAAGGCCTGCACAATTAATCGCTAATTTCGATTTAAACCGATAATCTTCCTGTTGGATACCGACAACGAACCCATTGTTTTCCTTACTTAAACTGTTAACCTCACTATTAAAGGCAAATAAGACTCCATTACCCTGAGCCCTATTGTAGAAATGCTTCATCAGCGAATGCGAGTCAATTATTCCCGTATTGGGAGAATAAAGGGCTGCAATCGCTGCGGTGTTCGGCTCTGTTACGTTAATGTCGTTCTCATCCATGATTACTAATCCCTTTACATTATTCCTCTGCCCTTTTTTATGCAGTTCCTCAAGAATTTTTAGCTCTGACTGCTCTGTAGCCACAATTATTTTGCCTAATTTTTTATGAGGGATAGAATATTTATTACAGATAGCATATAGCTGTTCGGAGCCCTCTACGCATAACCGCGCTTTTAAGGAGCCTTCAGGATAATATAGGCCTGAATGTATAACTTCGCTGTTGCGGCTGCTCGTTTCCTGCCCAAACGTATTGTGTCTTTCAAGAACGACTATATTGTCGTATCTTGATGAAAGTTCCGCTGCAACTGCCAAGCCGACAACACCGGAGCCGATAATTGTGATTTTAACTTCTTCCATTGTCAAGCATAGCGCCTTGATACGGCTAATCCAATACTATAAATTGAAAATTATTGATTATGAATTTCCTTGCACGCATTTATACTGGGGTGGCTCCAATACAATTTACAAACTCCAAAACTCAAACCAAGCATAAACCATAAAGATGGGATAACAACAAAACTACTTGCTAATCTAAAAAATAACATTGCGATTAAAGTAGCAGAAAGAAGCTGAATGATATTGTCAGTTTCCAAAGAACTCTTTATAATTCTTATTTGCTCCACAACTACAAGAGCTATAAGGCACAGTAAAGAAATTACGCCTATTATCCCTACATTAAAAAATTCTGTAAGGAACAAATTATGGGCGTCAAGCAGGCTTTTATTAATTTCTTCACCATCTACCCCAAATTTTTCCATAAATTTCATAGTTTTTCTGTCAAGAGTTTTTTCAAAATTATTAGCCATTTGTGGCAATAATTTTTGTGAAAGCCCGGCTCCGTTTCCAACCCAAAAGACTTCCATGGAATTAATGGAACTACTGAGGCTCACTATAACAGCCTTTGCTCTAATCATAAATGAATGTTTACCAATAGGGGAAAATATATTCAGTCTATCTTTTATATCCGGCCTACCTTCTATTCCAGTTAAATTTGAATGATTAGCAATATTTGGGAATCTGTTAATTAAAAAACTTTTTATATCACTCTGATTATTCACAAAAATCGTAAGTACTATAAATAAAATTAAAGTTTTTACTATAAAAAATCCGTGTTTTTTAAAAACGAAGAATAAATAAATTAAAAATAAAACTACAGAAACTATTAGGGCTTTTGTGTATGTGAGTATTATAGCAGAGAACCATAATATCAACAAAAGCCACTTCACCTATTTCCAAGATTTTTTATCAAAAAAGTTGAGGATTACATAAAAAACAGGGCCTATAGAATACAACATTAAATCTCCAAAATAAGGCGCATCTCCACCCAAATATATCAACCCTAAATTACCATTATTATTTCCTAATCGAGCGCCATGTTCAGTGAAAAAAACATAATACCCAAACCCCAATATACCGATAACTAACGACACTATACCCATTGTAATCAATAGCAATATAGCTGTTTCTTTAGTCGCTATGCTCTCAGAAATAATAACCATCATAAGCAGTAAACAAGAAACGATCACTGCTTGCTTTAATGATTCTTCAGGCATAGGAGAATTAAGGAGCGATGCAAATTGCGAAATGCCATAAATAAAAGCAAAAGTGTAAACTAATTTTTCTTTTAAGCATCTTTTTCTTTCAAACTTAATGAATCTAAGAAACCAAGCAACAACAAGTAACATAAAAGTTATCATTGTTATTTTTATCTCAAACCGGCTGACAGAAAACAAATCCCATTCGATTGCATGAAACGGCAATGAAATAACGAATAATATAAGTGATATATTTATGAAATTATTTTGTTTTGATTCGCCAATTAATTTCATGCCGGGTTTCTCCTACGAGGATATATATAATAAAGCACTACAGAAAAAGGTAAGATATTCATTACTACAATATTAAGCCATGGGAACCCGCCATAAAAAAAATTCCGTGATTGACCGAGAATAAATATGTATAACATTACAACACCTGCGTTATAACTATTCTTTCTAAAAATATTATAAACAATTCTAATCAGAGCGCCAAAAACAGCAAATCCGATTATCACACCGGGTAGTCCAAAATCTGAGTAGAATTGACCATGTAAGCCAACAGCATAGCCTGAAAAAAAGAAGTCCGGATTAATATCATAAAGTGCAACTCTAGCTCCATATACAAAAGGTTTTCCTTCCCATAAAGCTCTTGGAATTAATAAAATAAACATCTCCTCAAATAATCTCTGTCCGAAATAATAAGCATTATGGGAAAAATGGGATATAATCATGCATAAGCGCTCAAATGACTCAAAACTCTGCATATAAATGAGAATATGAGAAAAACTCAAAGGAAAGGCGGCTTGAGGAGTTCTGAGAGAAGTAAACGTTATCATGATAAATATACCAATGGACAATAAAATAAAAAGTTCAGTAAATCTTACTTTCCTCCTAGTATAGTGCAAAAAAGCAAATAGAAAAAAAGCGATGAAGATTGGTCCGCTTTTTGATGTTGTGATAATACCATTAGTAATTGTATAGGCTATATAAAGCAATATAAATATATTTGCACAACGGATAAGCGCTTTGTTTTTTGGGTTATCTCTTGGAAGCATAAAACATGTAAAAAAAATGTAACTAAAGAAGGATTCAAAAAATAAGAGAACTGTAGTATACCCCCTAATGCTATCTTCTCTCCGTATAAACTCACTGCCATAACTTTTAAACCCAATTATTTCCGATAGGCTTGCATGCATAAGATAGGATTTAATGATAGCAATTACTAAAAGAGCAACAACTGATATAAAAACATAGGATATGATTCTTCTTGTGGATGGCTCTGTACCAAATGGAAGACTAACATTAACCCCTATTTTTTGTGCTAATTTATAACCGAAACATAGCGCATATAAAGCAAAGATTGAAATCCAGACAGCATATTCAAAAGAAGACATATCCCAATAATTATATTTTATTATACCTGCTCCCGGTATGAATAAAATGGCAAAAATAGGCATTACAAAGAATGGAAAATATAAACAGAGAATAATATTTATAAAGGAAAAAAAATCGCCTTCACTTTCATTCCAAAAAATTGCAATAAACAATAATATTGACAAAATTAAAACTGCAGCATTAATAAGTATTCTTTCATGAATTGTTAATAAATTCATTATTGTCACTATAGAACTAAGAAGCAGGGAAACAAATACGAAGATAGACAAGATTAATAGAGTAGTTGACAATCTGTTGTCCATAGGATGCACGTTTGATAATAATTTCACTATGGACTTAGATATCGGCTTAGATGAACTCATGGCTATTTTGTTTTCAGATTAATTCTTTTCTGATAATTAGCCTTTGCATTCTCTACCTCTGCATTTGTAACATTAATGCCGGGTGGAATTTCAAAGGGTTGAGGATATGGCAAAGCGTCAGATTTGCGCTTATACAAAAAAATGCCTTCTTCTGAAGCAACAAGTTCAAACACATCCTGACGTCTCTCTATCCAGTCATAATAAAACTGCGGATACTGCCTTAAGCCATCCCAAGACCCCGGAATACTTCCAGTCCCGGTTTTAATAGGATTTTGCTTATCAATAAAAATATATTCTGCTCCATCTATCCATGGAAATATATATATTGACTTGCTTTTATACACATCCTGCAATAAAAATTGTTCCGCAGATATCGAGACGTTCTCGGGAATTAATTTTGCAACTTTCCGTATTATTTCATCATGAGATGTCGGTTGATATCTGGTTATATTAAAAGTGTTTGTGCGAAAGGGGGCAAGGGAGAAATCTTTATTCCAAAACTGAATAGAAAAGGGAGAGGGGCCAAAATAGACAGCGCTTGCTAGGCTGCCGCAAAGTACCGCAAATGCTGCCCGCTCTTTTGTAATCCTGAACTTAAGCCGCAGAAATGCCATAAATCGAGGGTGTTTATCAGAGAAGGCTGCAACATTATTAACCCCCTCAACGGCAGCCCAAACAACTGCGACAAGGATTGGAGATACATAGTAAAGGAAATACGAACTATGTGTAACAGAGCTGCTGAAAGCAAGGAAGATTGCTGATGGAAGCGCTATTACAAGAACTTTGAAACCAAAAACCGGCACAAAAGAAAAAGGCAATAGATACATGAAATAATTAATACTTTTGTGTGGATGAAAAAGATGCGCAATTAGCTTGATCGGATGAAGCAGCACGTTTTTAATTATTTCAACCGGGGCGCTTCCGAACTCAGAAAAAGACCCGGCAGCCACATTCACACTCCCGCCATCTCCTCTAAATGCCGGCATTATGACTTTAAGGACGGCTATCAGATATATGAGGGAAAGCGCCATAATACCGGAACCGAGCGCCCTCTTTTCTTGAAAAACAGCGATATAAAACCCTATTCCAAAAACAAAGAATGCCGTATCCTCCCGAACCAGAAGAGAAAGGGCGCAACATGCCAACACCGCCCATATATTCGCATCTTTCTGCATTGCAACGCCCAGCGTTAACATACCAATGGGAATGATAAATCTCAAAAAATCAAACTCATACAGGGTTATGTATTGAAATGTTGGGTTTAATAATAATGCTAATGAAATACAAAAAGCGCTAAAATCACCTATCTTCGGTTTTGCAAAAAGATATAAAATTATTACTGAGGAGGCAAGGAGAATTGTCTGAGCCCAATTTATAGTATGAAAAGAGGGGAAAAGCTTGAATAAAAAACCGAAAACATAGGCAATCGGGGTAAAATGAGTTGAAAGCCAATTGCCGGTTCCAGACACAAAATTCTCTTGCATTGAAAGAAACAATCCTTTCCCATTGGCAAAATTATTAAATATTTCAAGATAACCGGCAAAATCAACATAGCTGTGATGAGAAAGCACTGTGAAGTCTTTCATTGCAGAAAAGATGATCACATAAAGAATGCTTGACAGCGCAACAATTGAGAAAAATGACTTTCTTTTGCTGACACTTTCAAACAATGGAAGTTTATTGAAAACAATAAACCCCGCGGTTGTTACGATTAGCACGATTATTATTCCAATAAAATATATAAGCGAATATTTAAGCATCATTTCGACTAATGAGCAGGCTTGGCTCTCACCATTTTCACAAATGAAATAAAGTCATTGAAAAGCAGAGGGATAAACTTTGGCTTCTCAAGCAGGAGTTTTGCATATTTAGCTATTATGCGCGGCCTTAAATAAAACTTCCTAAATGCTTCATTCCTTTTTTTTATAAGATAACTTTTGGTCAGTGCGTGGGGAACAAATACAATATTCCACATGTTCATGTGTTCCCAATCATCATCAAATTCGCCGGTTGTTTTTGCTATTTCATGTACTTCAGAGCCTGGAAATGGAGTAAGAAATGTTATTTGGAAATCAGAGAGCGGAAGTGAAAGAGCAAAATCAATAGTCCTCTGTACTGTGTCCTGCGTCTCGTTTGGGAATCCAATAATAAAATACCCCTTTGATCTGATTCCGGCAGCTTCAGTCCATGCGACAGTTCTCCTCACCTGTTCCATGCTAATGTTTTTATTGACCTGTTTTAGAATTTCCGGCGCTCCACTTTCGACCCCATACGCAATCTGGAAACAACCTGCATCTCGCATCATCTCAAGGGATTCCTGTGTCATCATATCAACTCTCGAGGAGCAACTCCACGGAATTGAACTAAATCGCGCCTTAAGGCCTGAGCATATAGATCGAAGACGTTTCTTATCGTAGGCAAAAGTGTCATCATTGAATATCAAACTCTTGATGTTATGATTCTCTACCAACTGGCCGATCATGTTAAGGACGTATTCCGCACTATGCCCACGAATTCTCCGGCCAAAAACACTGACGTCACAAAAAGTACACTTTCCAAAACATCCCCGCGAGGTAATAAGGCTTGCTGTCGGCTGATCCTGAAAGCGGGTAGCGGAAAGCTTATACAGCTCGAATGGCAGCAAAAGATCCCATGCAGGTAAAGGCAAGGTATCAAGGTTTTGTATAAATCCCCTGCTTTCGGTTTTAATCAACTGCCGGCCATTTCTAAAAATAATTCCGGCGACTTTACTTAAAGAGGCGTTATTCGAAAGCGCGTCAAGGAGATCAATCAAGGTTTCCTCTCCTTCTCCTAAGACTCCGACATCAAAAGAATCATACCTTTTCATTGTCATCTCAGGCACGGCAGATATATGAGGACCGCCCAAGATAACTTTAACGCTTGAATTAGCCGCTTTCAGGTGCATAGCCAGTCTGCTTGCGGAAGCAATCGCCATCGTTGCAGCAGATATTCCCACGAATGCAGGATTAAGTGAGAGCACTTCATTCACAATCCTATCAAATGGCCTTTCCGGGCATGAAGCATCAATCAAAAAGGTCTCATAGCCAGCCTTTTTACAGATGGCGCTAAGATAAAGCAGACCTATTGGCGGCATGTTTGCCCCACCTTTTCCAAGAGAGCCGTAACGCTCCTCAAGGGTTAGCGGTGGTGATATAAAAACAATCCTCTCTCTCATACTATAGAACCTACATTTCGGGAGACGCACATGTGGGCATAAAGGCGCACCTTCTGCATGTTCATTGCAAAATCATTTCTAATGATTATTGCCTTTGAGTACATATTGACCGAGCATATAAGCCCCTCGCAAAGCAATTATGGGATTTTTTACCATTTTTAAATACGACAATACTGGCCGGGGCCGAAAAAAGAATTTGCGCATTGCTCTTTTCTGGTTCTCAATCAGTTGTTTTTTTGTTAGGCATCGAGGAATAAAAACCGGTGAGAACAAATTCATCCCCTCCCATTCATTCTCAAACGCCCCGTATTCATCTGCCATAAGCGAGGCTTTTGTGCCTGGCAGGGGGGTGAAAAAAGTCATCCTGAAGTCATCCAACCCGCAATTACACGCAAATTCTATTGTTTCATCAATAGTCTCTTGGGTTTCACCAAAGTGGCCGATCATAAAAAAGCCAACTGTTCTGATTCCCGCACTGCGGGCCATATCAATAGCCCTGCATACTTTCTCTTTGGTGATATTTTTGCCAAGTAAATCCATGATCCTCTGATTGCCGGTTTCAATGCCATAGGATATCTGCCAACATCCGGCTTTTGCCATAAGATTAAGCATCTCCTGATTTACCATATCAACTCGTGCATTGCAGGACCACGTCAAATCAAGCTTCTTTTCTATCAACATATTGAGCAGTTTTTTCAAATTCTCCCTAAACGTGACAAAATTATCATCAAAAAGCATAAATTCCCGAATGTCATATCTTTCCTTAAGATGTTTCAGCATATTTATTATGTATTCTGCAGAGTATGTCGAAATTGTCTTGTGGCAGCCGCTATAGCAAAAGATGCATTTGCCAGGGCAGCCCCTCGAAGTAAGTATGGGGGTTGCCGGTGTGCGGTGCGCTGCAAATAGAGGGGTTTTATAAATATATGGAAAGCCCTCGAGAATATCCCAAGCGTACAGAGGAAGATCGTCTAATTTTATTTTTTCTCCTCGCTGCCCGGTATTTATAAGCTGGCTATGCTCCCGGCTTATAGTGCCTTTAACAGTACTTGCTGCATTCCCTTTATTTACTGTATCGAGTAACTCCGGCAAAGAATAATCTGCTTCACCTATAAATCCTATATCGATATCGGGAAAACGAAGCATTGTCTCTTCAGGAACTGATGAAATATGCGCTCCACCCAAGAGAATAATTGCTTCCGGCACTGCGGCTTTTATAGCCTTTGCAAGTTTACCAGCCTGCATGATATGAGGCGTCATTGCAGTCAAGCCTACAAATCGTGGGTTGATCTTCTTAAGTCTGCCAATAACATCTCCATAAGTCAGTCCAAGAGCTGGACAATCAATAATGTGGGGGGCATAGCCTCTCTCACGAACAATAGCAGCTAAGAGAAGCAAATTAAGAGGCGGTGAGACTGCTCCGACCTTTGCTAAACCTCCATAAATTTCCTCTAATGCCACGGAGGGTTCTATGAAAACAATTTTTTTAGAATACACTGCTATTTTATCCTTTTCAGTCGTAAAAGCATTAAGAGGGTTCTTTTTATTGTCTTTATAACTTCCATCTTGCTTTCTCCTTCTTTTTGATCATATCTGAGAATGAGGGGAACTTCTACCGCAAGAATATCCATGCTTCTCAACTTTATTAGCAGTTCTGCCATGCATGCAAACCCTTTCTCCTCTATGAGCCTATCTTTAAACTTCTCATGGGCATTCCTCAAACATTCAAGACTATAAGCACGGTAACCACAGGTGTAATCCTTAACGCCCTTAATTGGGAAAAGTATTCTCATCATCCACGAGGCGCCTATGCTAAGTATCTGTCTGAGTTTTGTCACACCGATTATCCTGCTATCCCCGAGATATCTGGATGCAATAGCAACATCAAAGCCGTCTCTTATTTTATTTACCATCTGATAAATATGCTCCGGATTGTGTGTATTATCAGAATCAAGGACAATAGCGATATCTTCTTCGTTAAATGAAAGCTTAAGCACTTCTCTGATAAGGCTAAAAAAGGCAAATCCCAATCCTTCATTCTGGTCCTTCCCTATAATTTTGAGTGGAATACCATATTTATTCTGCTTTAGAATATCAAGCGTATTGTCTGTGCTGCCATCATTGTAAGCAATTACTTGATAATCAAAACTATGACTCTCCATCTCTGTTTTAATACGCTTTAGAAGGGGCTCAAGCGCCTTCCCCTCATTATAGGCAGGCAGTAGAATATAGATTATCAAATTATTATCTCAATTTAATTCGTAGGACTTAGGAATCTTCGGAAATAACCAACGCCAAAACTCATCAGGCGCAAGAACTCTGCGGGTCTGAGCGCCCGTTTGAAGAGAATCCAAGCATACGCCGGACGCAGGTAGAATTTACGGTATGCTTTTCTAATAATCTTATCCAATTTCTCTTTTTTCACTCCTGGAATTTCAATAACAAATTGACTTCCACCAGTCATATAGTTGTCCCAATTGACATCCACGACTAAATTTTTGGCTCTAACTATGTCAAAAAATTCTGTTCCAGGATATGGTGTTGCAGGATAAAACTCTACGTAGTCCGGGTTAATTTGCTTTGCAAAATCCACTGTCTCTTGAATTGTCTCTCGGGTCTCTCCAGGCAGCCCTATGAGAAAATAAACAAGAGAACTAATTCCGACTTTTCTAAGAAGTTTAACGGTATCCTTAATATGTTCAGGCTTCGTCCCTTTTTTTATCATTTTAAGAATTTGGGCATTGCCGCTCTCACCTCCGATGGAGAGCATAAAGCAACCGGCATCTCTCATGAGCTGGAACATCTCTTCGTCCCGCTTATCTACACGGGTATTGGTCCACCACGTAATCTTAATTTTACGCTCAATTATTGCCTTGCATAGTTTTTTTACATATTCAGGCGAGCATGTAAAATCATCAGCATGCATCCAGACATGACGAATACCGAATTTGCCTATAACATGATTCTCCAACTCATCTATAACACTTGCTATAGAGCGAAAACGGACTTTTTTGCCATAGTAGAGATGTCCAACACAAAAAATACAATTATGAACGCATCCCCTTGAAGCACTTACCATCACATAAGGCTTATTAAAAATGGGATGAAAATATCTTGATTTATCAAAATGTTCCCAGGCCGGGAACCCAAGCGAATCCAGATCGGAATTATACTCTCTATCTGCTGAAACAATGACTTTTCCATTAACCCGCATGGTGCATCCATGTATTCCTTCATCCGGAATTCTCCCATCTTGAAGAGCTGAAATCAATTCCTGGCTGGTCCATTCGGGTTCATGGCGTATCACACAGTCAATAAATGAATTTTTATTCATAATCTCTTGATGGAGAGCAGTTACATGGGTTCCAAAAACCACGGTAAAACAACCCTGATAGCGTTTCTTGAATGTTTCAACAAATAATAAATCAGCATTTATTGAAGGTGTTACAGTATTAATAAATGCCGCTTCAGGTTGAAACTCATCCATATCCATAAACAAATCTTCATTAGTTATTCCTGAGGCAATACAGTCATAAACCTTCAGGGTGTGACCACCGCGGCCATGGATTCCGGCCAAATAAGCCAGTGTCATCTGTGGTATAGAGGTCTTGCGCATATTTTGAGAAGACTGGCAGCGCCCTTCACGAATAATTGATATATGATAAGGAGGATTGAGTATCAAGATTTTCATAAAAGGTTTTAATCGATAGAAAGGAAAAATTGTTTAAACTTTCTTATTAAAAACATTTCAGGAACAGACTTAAATGCGTTAAGCCGCCAACGGATTAAAAACCAGAATCTTATAGGCAAATATAATATTTTAGCGAGTTTAGGCAGAGCCTGATAAAACAAATCGGATATAAGGTATGAGATAGTAACGATATTTTCGTAAAATTGATACTCTTTTTTGTCAACTTTGCCCTTCTTGAGGTTAAGATGATGGAAAGTTGTCCACTCATAGATAGTCTTTGGGACTTCATCAGGGTAATCCTGTCTATAAACGTCGAATAAAGCGGTTCCCGGGTAAGGAGTAAAGTTATTAATATTTGCAAGTTGGGCATTAGGATTTTCTTGCTTGAGTTTTTTCATCATATTAACTGTTGCAAGCGCATCTTCCCTCTTTTCCCGTGGAAATCCGATCATAAAGTTGTACGCAGGAGTAAGATTCAGATTTTTACACTCACGATTAACTTCATATATATCCTTTGTCGTAATCCCTTTTTTAATAAAAGAGAGAATTTTTTCTGAGCCTGATTCAACCCCAAATCGAAGTATTGCGCCTATCTTTTTTAAATCTTGACGTGCTTCATTTGGAAGGCGTTTGAATTCTTGTATAGTGATACCGGGAAGATAAACTTTTAACTTCTGCCGGCACAGATATTCAATGATTGCAGCAGCTCTGGGTATGTTAACAAAAAAATTATCGTCTCGAATCCAAATAGACCTTAGCTTGTATTTCTCAGTGTTGTATTGTATCATTTCTATTGTTTTTTCCTTACTCATTGAACGCCATTTACGGCCGAAAAAGGCTGCATTGTAACAATACGCACATTCCCAACAACAACCCCTGCTTGTTTCTCCCAAATCTAACTCCCGGTCCGAAAGTAAAGAGGCTTTCTTAAAAATATATTTCTCCGCATCGACAAGGCCGAAACGGTCAATCGGAAAGGTATCCATATTGATTAAGGGGCGTTTAGGCGTTCTCACTATTTGTTTCCCATTCTTAAAGATTAGTCCCGGTACCGACATAAGAATATCCATTTTATTTTCATTAAGTGCGTTAACTAATTCGAGGATAGTTTCTTCCCCTTCTCCAATTACACCAAAATCAATTAATTCACACTGAATGCTCTGTTCCGGCACAAGGGAGACATGGACGCCGCCAAAAACAATTGGAGTCGCAGGAGAATGTTCTCTTATAAAATTGGCGATATTAAGGGCATTTTTAAGTTGAACCCCTGTCATGGAGGAAATTCCAATCAATAATGGTTCTTGCTTCAGTTCCTCTCTTATGACATTTTCCCAGTTTTTCTCAATTCTCTGGTCAATGATAATGATACGATTTTTTATTTTATGGTGGACCAAATAAGCGCCCACCGCTAAAATGCTATGAGGTGGAGTAATTCCAACCCCGATATCATAACCAGTATTTGGATAGATTAAAATTACACTCCGATATCGAGAGTATGCCATAAAGAATTACTCCATAAAAAAGGCTAAAAATATCCCTGCAAAAAGGCTTATAACCCCTGCAAGGATAATATTTTTCTTTATATTAGGACTCACAGACATTTTGGGAATATATGGTTTATCTATGTCCTGCTCGACAAATTCGGAACAATTCATTTCGAGTTTAAAGTTAGTCCCACCATGTTTTCAAGTTTATAATAATTAGTTGAGACATTATATCCCAGCGCCTCATGCGGCCTATATATGACCCAATAAGACCTACTACTCCTGTCAATATTATCATCTTCCCCATCATTCACCAACACCTATCTGAAAGTATTCAAATCCTATTTCGTTAAGTTTTTCTTTATTATACTGATTTCTTCCGTCAAAAATTATTTTATTTTTCAGACGCCTTGCAATCTCATCAAAGTCAGGGCTCCTGAACTCCTTCCACTCCGTAACAAGCAGCAAGGCATCAGCGCCTGACAATGCAGTATATTTGGAATCAGCATACTCTACGTTTTTTAAGTCCTTGAGATAGTACGCCTTGGCAACATCCATTGCTCTGGGGTCATACGCCTTTATCTTTGCTCCATGCTTTGTAAGTTCCCGAATTATAGCTATACTTGACGCCTCTCTTGTGTCGTCTGTCTCAGGCTTGAAGGACAACCCCCAAACAGCAAATACATGCCCATTTAAATCCTCACCGAACCTTTTTATAACCTTACGGACCAGGACTAATTTCTGAGATTCATTTATTTCCTGAACCGCCCTGAGCATCCTGGCCGCATATTTATTTTCTGTAGCTAATCTTTCCAGCGCCCTTACATCCTTAGGGAAACAGCTTCCACCGTATCCGCAGCCAGGATATATAAAGCTGTATCCTATTCTGCTGTCGCTTCCTATCCCTACCCTAACCTTATTAACATCAGCCCCTACTCTCTCGCAGATATTGGCTATTTCATTTATAAAAGATACCTTTGCGGCAAGCATCGCATTTGCGGCATATTTTGTCATCTCAGCGCTTCTTACATCCATAGAAATAAACCTTTCGTGGCTCCTTGTAAATGGCGCATAAAGTTCTTTTATCTTCTCAAGCGCCTTTGGATTATCCGCCCCTGCGATAACCCTGTCCGGCCTCATAAAATCTTCGACAGCAGCCCCTTCTTTAAGGAATTCAGGATTGGACACAACATCAAACGGTATTTCAAGTTTCCTTTTATTCAGTTCACTTTTTACGACATCTCTAACCTTATCCGCTGTTCCTACAGGCACGGTTGACTTATTAACGATGATAATATGGTGTGTCATATTTTTGCCTATATCACTGGCTGCCTGCAAAACATGCTGCAAATCAGCGCTCCCGTCTTCTCCCATCGGAGTGCCGACTGCAATACAGCATATCTCGCTGTTGTCAATTGCCTCTTTAATGTCAGTCGTAAACCTTAATGTCCCCGCCCTGTAATTTTCAGCGACCAGAGGTTCAAGCCCGGGCTCGTAGATGGGGATAACACCGCGTTTAAGGTTGTCTATTTTTTTTCTGTCAACATCCACACAAAAAACGCTGTTTCCCATCTGCGCCATGCATGCGCCTGTGACGAGCCCTACATATCCTGTGCCTATAATTGAAATTCTCATTTTTATTCTCCCTGCGTTTATATAATGCTCCGCCCTCTCAGTTACATGTCCTCGTTTAAGAGGATAATAACCAGGAAGGCTTAAACTCTTACCGCTTTAAAAACTCTGGACTCTAAACAGCTTCCACTTCTAAAGCGTCTATCTTCAGCGACACGCCCTGCCTGAGTATATCAACGGAAAGAACAAGGAGATGCTGTCCTTTCCTTTCCGCAAGAATACCTTCCACTCCTGCAAGAGGCCCCATTTTTATCCTTACCCTCTGGCCTTCCTTCAAATACGGATAGGGGTCAAGGGTTTCTTTGCTTTCAACGAGCTTTTTTAAAGAAATTATCTGATCTTCTGCGACAGGCTCCGGCTCACTGGGAACAATGCCAAGAAATCTTACAACCCCTTTAGTTTTCAGGACAGACAGCATGGCTTCATAAATCTTATTCATATGGACAAAAATATAACCAGGGAAAAGAGGGAAATTTATTAACTTCTTTCTGTCCTTCCATCTGCTGAGTCTCTCAACAGCAGGCAGAAATGTCTCTACGCCGGATTTTTTCAATCTTTCCACCACTTTAAACTCATGGCGGGATTTAACATGAACAGCATACCAACTCTGTTGCGAGTCGCAACGATAAGCGCCAGAAATATCAGTTAATTCCATGTTGCTCATATATAATAAACCCTTTCGGGATTTACACCGGCCTTATTCATCGTTTCACTTGCCCTGCCGTCAAGGGATGCAACCAGTATTGCATCATATTCAATTCCATTGACATTCTCTATTGAATAGATGTCATGCCCGAAAAATCCCTTTCCCATCCCGCTGTCAGCAACAACACCAACTATCTTAAGCGGCAGCCCTCTCGTAGAGATGTAACATAACTCGGCAACCTCTCCATCGCCCCAGAGAAGAATATTCCTTACATCGGAAGCCAGCATCAGCGCATAAGTCTGCTCAATCTTCTGTCTAACGTCTCTGAAATAGTCTATTGAGCGGTTCATATATCTGTAGGTAAGTTTTGCCTTCTCTGCAAAACCCTTAGGGGTAATTATATACTTGACTCTGTTTTTAGGAAGGTTTTTGACTTTTATGAGTCCTTTGCTATAAAGCCTCTTTACATATGCATTGACTAAGCCGAGGGCAATCCCAAGACGGTCAGCCAACGCCCGCTGGGTAATTACCGACTCCCTTGTAAGTTCGTCAAGCAGCCTGAGGGATATGTCCTCAGGCGGATGATTGTTCATGTCATGAACAATACCACATAAAAATCAGTTTAGTCAATAGGTATCTGGGAGTACTTACTTCAAAAATTCGCTGCTAAAAACGCTTAGCTGTTGAAAGAAATTTTTTGAGGGCCACTTCGCGTTTTTCCGGAGTATAATTTACTGAAAGCCTTGTAATTTCCGTATCAAGCACGGAATAGGCAGGACGTTTTGCAGGGCGCGGAAATTCCTCGGAAGTTACCGGGATTATTTCTGCGCGTATGCCTGCCATTGAAACAATCTCTCTGGCATAATCAAACCAGCTTATGCCGCTGCCTGAATCGTCGGCAATGTGATATATCCCGAAACTTCCGCTTTCAATAAGTTTCTTTATTCCTGCAGAGAGATTTAAAGTATAAGTCGGAGAACATATCTGGTCCGTAACAACTTTCACTGCGCTCTGCTCTTTTGCAAGCCTGAGAATCGTAATCACAAAATTATTATTTCCTCTGCCGTAAAGCCCGCTTGTCCTCACTATGTAAAACTTGTTCGTAATCCATTGTATATATTTTTCTCCTGCAAGCTTTGATTCTCCATAGACATTCAGGGGATTTGGCGCGTCAAACGGCGTATAAGGTTTACTTTTTTTACCGTCAAAAACATAATCCGTGCTGATATGGCATAAAGGAATTTGCATTTCCGCGCACGCAATTGCAATGTTCTGAACGCCTATGCCGTTTACCTGAAATGCCTTTCCCCTTTCTTCCTCAGCCGTGTCTACCTTTGTATATGCAGCGCAATTGATTACTATATCAGGCGCACTTCTTTTTATATTTTTTATAACAGCATCTTTTTGAGTAATGTCCATCTCCTGCTTTGAAAGCGGTATTATCTCATTATTTTCTTTCAGCACAGGCATTAAATCCCGTGCAAGCATGCTTTCCGAGCCTGTAATTAAAATTTTCATCTCTCCCAAAATCCCCTGCTCTCAGCGCCAAGCCTCTCCTTAAGCGATTTCCACCACCACTCGTTATCCTTGTACCACTTTATGGTCATCTCAAGCCCCTCTTCTATCTTTACAGAAGGCCTCCATTTCAACTTGCGCCTTATTTTTGAATTATCAAGAGCATACCTGTAGTCATGCCCCGGCCTGTCTTTAACAAATTTAATATGCCTTTCACTTTTCCCCATTATTTTAAGAACGCTTCTTGCAAGCTCTATATTTTCAACCTCGCAATTGCCGCCCGCATTATACACTTCACCTGCCTTGCCGTTATGCATGACGTTGTCAATTGCCGCACAAGTGTCCCCTACAAAACACCAGTCTCTCACATTTTTCCCCTTCCCATAAATAGGAACAGGTTTATTCAGCAAGAGATTCGTAATCATAAGGGGAATAAACTTTTCAGGGAACTGGTAATAGCCGTAATTATTTGACGGCCTGACAATTACTACGGGCAACTTGTAAGTTTCATAATATGCACGTATGAGAAGGTCAGCTGATGCCTTAGACGCCGAATATGGCGAATTGGGCACAAGCATTCTCTTCTCCGTGAATTTTCCTTTGCTGCCGAGCGCCCCATACACCTCATCAGTTGAGATATGAACAAATTTCTTCATTGAAACCGTTCTTGTCCGAAAGATGCTGCGCACAGCCTCAAGTAAAGTATGAGTTCCTAAAACATTTGTAGTCAGAAAAGGAGATGAATTCTGGATGGATCTGTCAACATGCGTCTCTGCGGCAAAGTTTACGATATAGTCTGCATCGCCGAGCATATTTACAACAAGATTCTTATCCTCAATTCTTCCACGGAAAAAATGATACCTTTTATTTCCTTTTATATCTCTTAGATTCTCTGGGTTTCCAGCGTATGTCAGGGCGTCTATGTTTACAATCTCATAGTCAGGATACTTCTTCAGGATATACCTGACAAAGTTTGAACCTATAAATCCGCATCCGCCTGTAACAACTATCTTCATTTTCTAAAGGATGCTCCCCTGTCCGAATTATTCAATTTTAAATGGACTATTGAAATCGTTCTCATATCTAACCTCATCAACTTTCTCTTTTCTATTCCACCCAGCATAAAGTCTATCCGGAAAATTCAAAACCATCGCATCTTTAGAATCGATATTTTTATATGCATGGACCACTCCAGGCGGCACAACCACTATAAGCCTGTCTGCATTTTCCAATACCTTTTTATTTTTATGCGTGGGCGACCCCTTCCTGTTATCCCACAAATAAAGCCTGAATTCACCTAAGAAACAAAAATAGTCTGTCTGCTCTCTGTGTTCATGTGGCCCTCTCACAACATCAGGATTGGTGATAGATATGTAGCTCATCGCAGGATAAAACTTTGAGTCGTTTTGAATTAGGTTGAGGGTTAGATCGTCTTTCCTGAATAATTCTCCCAGCCACCCGCGATTATCAGCGTAAGTCTCCATTTTTTTGATAAAAACACCTTCTATGTCGCCGTCCCTAAACATGCCTCTATAATCAGACTTCAACTGTTGAGTCATCCCCTATCATCAGGCGCAGCGCTCTATGACGAACCGCATCCCTTATAATTTTTGTGTTTTTACCTACAAGACTGTCTTCAAGCCTTTCAACCCCTGAAAGAAATGCATTGCTGAGAATTACAGAGTGCTCGATAGAAGAATCTGTTACAGTAACCTCTCTGCCAATGCTTGTAAAAGGGCCTATGAATGAATTCTTAATCTCAGAGCCCTTCCCTATTATAACCGGCCCCCTGATAATGCTATTTATCACAGTCGCCCCTTTTTCCACTGTTACCCTTCCAAGTATCTGACTCTTGCTGTCAACCATACCGTTAATCTGCCGCTTTATATATTCATCAAGAACTATTGTATTTGCCTGAAGGATGTCGTCTTTTTTGCCTGTATCAAGCCACCAGCCTTTTAAGACTTCACTTTTTACCTTGCCGCCCATGCTTATAAGCATCTGTATCGCATCCGTTATTTCAAGCTCGCCTCTGAACGACGGTTTTATCTTATCAATAGCGTCATGTATCATTGCAGTAAATATATAGACGCCGACAAGCGCAAGATTCGATGGCGGATTTTTAGGTTTTTCTACCAGCTTTATTATATTGCCCTTCCTATCAAGCTTTGCCACGCCAAATTGTTTTGGGTTGTCCACTTCCTTAAGAAATATCGCGGCGTCAATATGCTGTTTTTTAAATTTCTTAATCGCATCTTTGACCCCATGTGAGAGAAGATTGTCTCCAAGGTACATTATAAAATCGTCTTTTCTCAGAAAATTCATAGCTGTCTTTACGGCGTGTGCAAGCCCTGCAGGCTCTGCCTGTAAAATATAAGTTACATTAACACCCCACTCCTTCCCATCCTTTACATACTGCTTCACCTCATTTCCTGTTTCAGGTGAGATAATAATGCCTACATCTTTTATCCCTGCATCTTTAATATGCCTGAGAACATATCCGAGTATGGGTGTATTTGCTACAGGGACAAGCTGCTTGGCTGTTGTATAGGTCAGCGGCCTGAGCCTTGTACCTTTTCCGCCGCTTAATATCAATGCTTTCATGCAACAGTCCTTTCTCTCTGCTCTACGAGTCATAGACAACTTTAACGTTTTTGTAAATTTGTTGTATTATACTGTAAAATACACAAAATTTCTGGAGGCAGAATGAGGACTATCGCAGTCACAGGTTGTGCAGGATTTATCGGATGCAAGGTATCGGAAAAGCTGATTGAGGACGGCTATTCTGTCGTCGGCATTGACAACATTAATGATTATTATGATCCAAGGTTAAAGGAATGGCGGCTTGAACAGTTGAAAGGAAAAGGCTCAGGCTTTAATTTTTATAAATGTGATATAGGCAATTACAATGAAGTCAAAAAAGTATTCGCCAATCACAAAATAGATGCGGTTATCAATCTTGCCGCGAGGGCAGGTGTGCGGGCATCGGTGGAAGACCCGTGGATATATCTTGATACAAATGTTAAGGGGACATTAAATCTCCTTGAGTGCTGTAAAAACTTCGATACAAAAAAATTCGTACTGGCCTCTACATCAAGCATCTATGGGCTTAACAAGATGCCCTTTAAAGAGACCGACAACACAGACCATCCATTAGCTCCGTATTCTGCTACAAAAAAAGGCGCTGAGGCGATATGCCACAGCTATCATTATCTTTCAGGCCTTGACATAAGCATCCCAAGATACTTCACTGTGTACGGACCGGCAGGCAGGCCTGATATGAGCATATTCAGATTCATTAAAAACATTGACAACGAAAGGCCCATCCCTGTCTTTGGCAACGGGAAACAAACAAGAGACTTTACCTATATTGACGACATAGCAGACGGAACAATAAAATGCCTTCAGCCGTTCGGTTATGAAATCTTTAACTTCGGCAGCGACAAGCCTGTGGAACTGATGTATGTAATAAACCTGATAGAGCAGCGCCTCGGGAAAAAGGCAGAGATAGAATGGCTGCCTATACACCCGGCAGATGTGCTGGCGACATGGGCAGACATAGAAAAATCAAAAGAGAAACTCGGATGGGAACCGACCGTTTCAATAGAAGAAGGCGTACAACATACAGTTGACTGGTATCTAAAGAACAGGGAATTTTTAAACAGGCTTAAAGATTAAAAATTCTTGTCATTATCACAGTCAATAGCAAATGTGTCACCAGTTACCCTCGTGCCTGTATTGCCAGTAGCAACGGCCCTAAAACAAGGAGTTTTATTTCCATAGGTCGGCGGATTGGTACTAGTGTTAGTAATTTCCTCGTCTCTCACTATTATGTAGCTAAAGCTAAGATCAGCGCCAGGCCTAAATCCTGGTAGTACCGTAGCCGCCTGAATCAAAGCTACATTACCAAGCTGGTCAGCGCCTGCAACACCTGTTGTAGACGCATACATTGCATTCTCAGCATAGAACTGTTCCTCAAGAAGCCTCAAGGTCTGAAGATTTGTATATGCCTCTGTCCTTGTAGCGCTCTTCTGCTGACCGATATAAGCAGGGATTGCAATCATTGCAAGGATGCCGATAATAGCAACCACAATCAAAAGCTCTGTTAAAGTAAAGCCTTTTTTATTCATAATCACCTCCTGAAAGTGTTTAAAGTAATTAAAAAACAATCTATCATTTTTAGACAGATTATTACTTCCCTGAGTAATACCTTATTTACTATTGCTTCTAAACTTCAATTTTTCAACACTTTTTTAAAAGATTCTATTACATAACAGACCTCTGTATTGTCCAGACGAGGATAAAGAGGAAGTGAAACTGTTCTTTTCCCTATGTCTTCAGCTACGGGGAAATCTCCTTCTTTATAGCCAAAAGTTTCTCTATAATATTTAAGCAAGTGAATTGGCCTATAATTGACAGCCACTCCTATACCTCTTTTTTGAAGCTTATGTAAAATTTCATCTCTTTTTTCGGGGCTAACAAGTATTGTAAAGAGATGTCTTGCATGTTTTGAATTCGAGACAGTCTTTAAAATCTCAATACCTTTTATATCTTTAAAGGCATCTTCATATATCTTCCATATCCTAACTCTTTGTGACCAAAGCTCCTCAATCCTCTGAAGCTGACCTATGAGCAAAGCAGCCTGAATATTATCCATGTTATATTTCCATCCGAGCACAGGCATATCCCAGTGCCTATAAATCTTTGTGTATCGGTCTAAGGCAGATTTATCAATGCCGTGCAGCCTTAACATCCTGATTATCTCTGCCTTTTCTGAACTGCTGGTCGTTACGGTTCCTCCTTCACCCGATGTTATATTCTTTGTTGCATAAAAACTGAAACATGCTGTTTCTGCCAGTTCTCCAACCCTTACTCCATCTCTTTCAGCCTCAATTGCATGTGCTGCATCTTCTATGATTACAAGACTGTATTTATCCGCAATAGTTCTTATCTTTTGCATATTGCACATCTGTCCATATAGATGCACTGGCATTATCGCCTTTGTTGTTTTCGTTATCGCCGCTTCAATGAGTTCAGCATTTATATTTCCTGTCTCTTTTTCAACATCAACAAATACCGGCGTGGCGCCTGCGTGAAGGATGGAGTTTGAAGTGGCGCAAAAGCTCATCGGCGTTGTTATGACCTCATCCCCCCTGCCAATGCCGTAAGCAAGAAGGCTCAAATGCAAAGCGGCAGTACAGCTTGTTACGCCTATGGCATGCTGCGCCTTAAGATATGCGGCAAACGAATTCTCAAACTCCGAAACAACCTGACCTGTCGTCAGGAATATGGAATTTAAAACATCAGTCGCTCTCTTTATGTCATCCTGTTCGATGTTATGTTTAAAAAATTCTATTTTCACTTTCTAATACCAGATAATATTCCCCTTTTTATCTTTTACAGGCACCTTTCGCATTGAAACCTGCTTCTCCCACATTGCCTTGTTATTTTTATACCATTCTATCGTCCTCTTAAGCCCATCTTCAAAACCGACATTAGTCCTGAAACTCACAGTATTCGCTATTTTATCAGTGGACGATATGTGTTTTTCAACCTGCCCAAATCTTTCTTCCATGAACTCAAGTCGACTTTCGTCAAGCCCGAACACATCACATATCATTTCAGCAATCTTAAGGACACTTATGCTTTTACCGCTTCCTGCATTGAAAACCTCTCCCTTTACCTTATCAATCGGCGCATGAACAGCTTTATCCACAGCCTCGGCAGTATCATCAACAAAAACCCAGTCCCTTTCAGCAGTACCGTCGCCATGTATGGTCAAAGGCTCTCCAAGCAAAGCACTTGTTATAAACCTCGGGATTACCTTCTCAAGATGCTGCGAAGGGCCGTAATTATTGAACGGCCGTATAATGACACCCGGTATATCATAAGAGACTACATAAGAATGGACAAGCCTGTCAGCTCCAGCCTTTGCGGCAGCATACGGCGTTGTAGGATTTAATGGGTGGTCTTCATCCATAGGCTCATAAAGAGCTGAGCCGTAAACCTCGGATGTTGAGATGTGGATAAATCTCTCTATTCTGTCAACATGCTTTAAAACAGCATTTGCTACAGATTGAGTTCCCAGAACATCGGTAACAAAAAAGACCCTGTTAAGATAGAGGGAGCGGGCAACATGTGTTTCTGCTGCAAAATGTACAACTACATCAGACCTGCCCACAAGGTCGCTTACAAGGTCAAGGTTGTTTACATCACCGTACCAGAATTCAAATCTCTCTGAATTCCTGCTCTCAAGAGGAATATTTTCTATATTCCCTGCATAAGTTAAGGCATCAAGGACGATTATTTTATAGCCGCTATATTTTTTGAATATGTGCCTGACGAAATTACTTCCAATAACCCCCGCCCCGCCTGTAACAAGAATTGTTTTCATAATAAAGCCTCCTTAACAGATAATTGCTGCTTTATAATGCATCAGATGAATCCATTGTTTTATACATTAAAGCAATAGGCTCATTCTGGAATGATATAATACTTTCTAATCTATAGCCCAAGCTTTTGGCATAATTGGAATCGTTAAGCATACGCATCCATATCATATCCTTATATGGGACATACATCTTTCCGGATAATATCACATATGAAGGCTTCAACGTTTGGCTTATTGTTTTAAGCGTATCAAGATCATACGGAAGCCATATAGCCTTTCTATCAGCATACCATGCCAGTTCCCACGGCATATCTGTCAAGATAAGAGTATCTTTTTCCGTCAATTTCTCAACCTGTTTACCCATTGATATGAACGGATTTATCGGTTTGGGACTTTTCCAGTACGGCATTGCAGTAAAAGCAAAGGCTATCAGCCCGAATGACAATACAATCGGGCTGTATTTTTTTAAAAGATCATCAACGTTAATCACGGAAACAATCATCATTATTGGAAAAAAGAACATGTAATAATACGGCACAGGCCCCATCGGAAGGAGTAAAGCAGTCTGCACAATAATTCCCACGATAGTAATAATCCTCAACATGCGCACCCGGGAATTTTTTAAAGGCATAAAAAATGTTACTCCTGTCAGCAATAAGACAACAGGGGTGTAAAAATCCACCGAGTTCTCTAAAAGCCTCCAAAACCACTGATAGCTCTTTGATATCATCTCCCCGGGATGGCTCATGACGAACATGATGGGGTTAATATCGCTTATTTGTGTCCATACTGAATAAGTCGGGAAGCTTTTTGTGAACAACAAAAAACTATAGCCATACAATGAAAAGAAAGGATTCCCAATGATACTGTAGTTTCTGACAAGATGCGGCGTGATTCCTATCATGAAACCAATTGACAGTTTTCCTGCATCAAGAAATCTTTCTCTTAGATTTTGTTTTCCGTGAAAAATATACATCAGGAAAAAAGCGATAAAGACAAACTGGGTATTTGCCCTCACGAGTTGTAAGAGACCGAGCATAATTCCGTAAATCAGGGGTCTGCATGGATATTTGATATAGAAATAAAAAAAAGCGACATAAAGCGACGAATACATAATATTGGGCTCAGCCTGCAGGCTGTGGTCAAGAAAGCACTTCATGCACGAAACCAGCAATGCGGCTATTAGGCTTATAACCGTATTTTTGGAAAGCTCATATGCAAGGAAATAAACTAAAATAATCAGAGCAACAAAAAAAACACCATTTAAAAAAACAACAGTAAAGTCTGACTGACCAAATATTTTAAAGGATAATCCTAAGATGTAAGGGTAACCTATCATTCGGGTGATTTCAGGCTGAGGAAGGGTTTTAAAAAAACGGTATGCAAGGGGCCTCAATACAGATGTGGAATAACCATTCCCTTCATTAACATTTTTTGCCAGTTGAGCATAATCATGGCTGTCATTTATGACAAAACCATTAAAATGCAAGGCATAGTTTGCATACCATATTGCAACAGCAATTAAAAAAACAAGGATTAAGCCTAATTTAAAGGATAATCTAATTGAATATTCTAAATTTTCTTTTTGAAGATTCTCTTGACTCTGTTCCATAACATCCTTGCCGTAACATTTATAAATCGGAAAGCTAAATAGAAGAAAGCCCTGCCCATTTTTAAAATCTCGCCAATGGATAAATACCATTTGCTGGAAAGTTTTATAACATTGCCGCCTGCTACTGATTGTGTAAATAACAGCTTTAATCCACTGAAGCTTAGGTAATAGGATAAGTTAGCCCACATCGTATCGAAAATGAGTTCAATCCTGTCGTTTCCCTCAGGAACGTAGGGAATATCGTCGCTTTCCCACATGTATTGAACTCCGAAGTTCTCCCAATTCCCTTTGATAAGGATTTTACCTTCAGGCGCGAGCATATTATAGACAGGGGTTCCAGGATATGGAGCAAGGGTATTAAAACGGACTGATGACAATGGAAGAGATTTTACTAATTTCATCGCACCCCATCGGTCTCTCCTTGTCTCTGTCGGCAGCCCGAAAATTATTGTAGTTCCGACAGCAATACCTTTTCCGGCTGCCCTTTCTATCGCTTCAATAACTTCTCTGACCGTTTCTCCCTTATTAATAACTTTCATAAGTCTTTCGCTGCTTGTCTCGAGGCCATAATAAATAATCCTGAAGTTGGCTTCTGCAGCCTTATCAAGTATCTCGTCCGTGGCATTATCTCCGCGCATTGAACCATGAAAAAATGCCTTTTTATATAAACCTTCACTGATAATTGCGTCACAAAGCTCTATGAAGTGTTTCTTGTTAACAGAAATATTATCGTCCATAAGAAAAACCGATTTCTGTCTATATTTATTAATTAAAGTGGAGCATTCAGAAATTACTCTATCAACAGAATGAAAACGATATTTTCGTCCTGAAATGCTCCTCGCAGAACAGAATGTGCAGCCATAAGGGCATCCTCTTGAGCCGAACACCCCGGAAAAGTTTGGATATTTATCAAGATGCTTTTCAAATAAATGATACGGAAATGGAGGGATATCATCAAGATTCTCAATTAAAGGCCTGCTGGGGTTGTGAACAGGGCTGCCATTATTATTGTAGGAGATTCCAAGTATATGCCTAAAGTCTTTTCCGTTAAGTATCAAAGCAATAAGTTCTTTTACAGTCTCTTCCCCTTCTCCTCTTACAACAACATCAACGCCTTTTCTGAACAGCACTTCTTCAGGAACGACTGTGGGATGTATCCCGCCAAAGACAATTTTTGATTTGGGGTCAAGCATCTTAACCTTCTCTGCTAATTCATAAGCCCTGCCGCTGTTTAAGGTCAAAACACTCAGGCCGATAACCCGAGGTTTGCGTAGAGCATATATTGTTTCAAATAATAGATTATCGTTAAGAGGGGTTACTTGTTCATCAATGATATTCACATGTTCAATACCTGATGCCATTAAATAGCCGGCAAGGACACCAATGCTTGTGGGGAACGAAATATTTATAAGGGCGTTAATCCTCTTGTTTTGAGAATAGTCGCTTATTTTAGGATTGATTAATAAGATATTTGTCTCCAATATCACTTCTCCTTCTTTTCTTCCATGCCAATAAAATCTTTAACAATAAAAGGAGGCCTTCTCCTTGATTCATCAAAGTTGCGCCAGAGGTATTCTCCTAATACTCCAAGCAATATCATTTGGACTCCCGATACTAAAAGAAGAACAACCATAAGAGATGTCCAGCCCTCTATAGTTTTAGAATAAAACAGCCGCGCAGCAATGACAATTAATGCATATATAAAACCTGTAAAAGCTATTGTTATCCCCAAAAAGGACATAACTCTCAAGGGGTAATAAGAAAATGATACAAAGGTATCTATAAACAGTTTAATTTTCTTGCCTAATGTCCATTTTGAAGCTCCCTTGTACCTTGCCCCCTTTTTGTAATAAACTACCTTCTGACTGAATCCGCTCCATAGTATAAGACCGAATATAGATGTGTTTTTTTCTCCCATTGAGATAACAGCATTCACTACTTTCCTGTCAATGAGAAATACATCAGTTCCGCTTTCCGGCATATTCTTAAGCGCAAACTTTCTTACAAGTCTGTAATATAATCTTTGAAAAAATTGTCCCGAATCTTTCTTCCATTCTCTTACGCCGATCACAACCTCATATCCACTCCGCCATTCGTTTATCAATCGGTGAATAAGTTCGGGAGGATCCTGAAGATCAGCGGAAATAAAAGTGCATACATCTCCATTTGAATACATAAGTCCGGCAAGGCAGGCTGAGTGACTGCCGAAATTTCTTGATAGACTCAAGGCCTTTATACGATTATCTTTTGTTGAGAGTTCTCTTATAATACGGAGAGAACCATCCGAAGAACCGTCATCAATAAAAATAAATTCGAAATCATACTCAGCTTGAATTGCTATTTCATTCAATTTCTGATAAAGAACAGAAAGATTTTCCTCTTCATTATATATCGGGATAATTACTGATATTAAAGCCATAATAAAATTAATTTATTATAAGTTTTGTTTTTCGTTTTTCCATTTTTCTATTTCACTTTCAATATTCCGTACTATTCTGCCTGGGACGCCTGCTACAAGGGAATATGGCGGTATTACAGTTCCTTCCGTAATCACGGTCCCTGCCGCAATAATACTATGATGACCTATATGAACACCTATTAGTATAGTTGAATGCTCTCCAATAAAAACATAGTCTTCTACGACAGTCTCAGATTTTTCAACTTCGTTGTATTCTCTTTCTGTCACGCAACGCTTTACAGTTGAATGAGTGATTATATGGACGCCGCAGCTTATATTACAGCATCTACCAATTCTTAATCCTCCTATACCATCAATAACAGTAAAAGCCCCAATCCACGTTCCTTCCCCAATCTCAGGATTATTTATAATCCATGCATGGGGATTATATTTGTTAGGAGAAATTCCATGCTCATCAAATGTCATTGCAATACCTCTTTTATGCATTGTATAACATATGCCTGTTCCTCCACTGTCATTGTTGGATACAAAGGAAGCAGGATTGTATTTTTTGTAACGTGCTCAACTCCGGGCAAAGGAACATAGTATTTTTTATAGCACTCCTCCATATGAATCGCCATAATCCCTCTTCTTGTCGCTATGCCCTTTTTAAGTAGCCTCCGCATTAAATCATCACGTGATACAGGCGAGGTGTCAAGCAATTCAACCCAGTATGATTGATAATTAGGGAAGGCGTAGTCAGGGATTTTAGGGACTTTTAGACATGGGATTTTTCTTAATTCCGTATTATAAAGATCTGATATCTGTCTTCTTCTTTTTATAATAAATAGCAGTCTTTTAAGCTGTTCTATGCCTATCGCAGCTTGAATATCGGTCATCCTATAGTTATATCCAATTTCTGGATACATTTCTATTATAACTTTGTCTGCCGTGTGCCTTTCAATATCGGATACTGACATGCCGTGATGACGGAACCTTCTTAATCTTTCTGCAATCACCTGATTGTCGGTTGTTATCATTCCACCTTCTCCAGTTGTTATAATCTTTCTCGGATGAAAGCTGAAACATGCAATGTTGCCATGTCCTCCTATTTTCTTGCCCCTATATTCAGACCCGATAGCACATGCTGCATCTTCTATAAGCACAAGACCGCGCTTCTTACATAAATCCATTATCTGGTTAAGGTCAACAGGAAGTCCCATCTGGTGGACAGGCATAACAGCCTTTGTCTTTTTGGTAATAATCTTCTCAATCGTCTCTACTGTAACATTACAAGTATCAGGGTCAATATCCGCGAAAACAGGTATCGCACCTGCATGCACTACTGAGTTCGCGGTTGCTATAAAAGACAAGGAAGGCACAATAACCTCATCTCCTGTGCTTATGCCTGATACCACAAGCGCAGCGTGAAGAGCCGTAGTGCATGACGTTGTTGCAACCGCATATTTCGCGCCAACATATAGGGCAAACATCTCTTCGAATTCTTTAACCTTGGGCCCCTGTGAAACCCAGCCCGAACGGATAGCTTCAGCTGCTGCGGTTTCTTCTTCAATGCCTAAATAAGGCTTTGCAATCGGTATATTCATTTGGGAGTCTCCCAGTTAAAAACAATATCTTCTTTCATCAAATTTGCCGTATTATATCCCTGAGATATAAACCAGCTTATAAACATATCAAGCCCTTTATCAATCCCTATTTCTGCCCTGAATCCAAAAAGCCTTTCTGCCTTCTTAACTCCTGCAAAATGCCTCTTAACATCACCCGGTCTTTCTTTTTCAAAAACCTGTTTTATGTGAGGCTTGCCAAGCTTTTTGTAAATCTTTTCAGCAAGCTCTTTTATGCTGACCTCTTCGCCGCGAGCAATATTAACGGTCTGTCCAATCATCTCATCACATCCGGACGCCTTGATAATCCCTTTTACCGTATCAGCAACATAGGTAAAATCCCTTGTCTGCAACCCGTCCCCAAAAATAACAGGGGGCTGATCATTAAGCGCCCTAAGGACAAATTTGGGAATCACCTCGCCGTATGCGCCTTCAAAGTGTTCCCTCGGCCCATAGGTATTGAATGGGATGACAACCATTGATTGCATGCCGTATGTCCTGTGATACGCAAGTGCATATTTCTCGCCGGCGAGCTTGCTTGCCCCATATATAGTAGTGGGTTCACAAGGATGCGTCTCGTCCATGGGGACATTAACAGCCGTGCCGTATACCTCTGAAGACGATACATACACAAACCTTTTTACAGAATTCTTAAGCGCAGCCATGCACAGATTCAAAGTTCCAGTAGCATTGACCTCATGGTTAATTTCGGGGTCGTTAATTGAAACCCTGAGGCATTGAACAGCAAGATGATAAATAACATCTACTCCTTTTGTAATGCTAAACAAAAGATTTTTATCTCTTACATCTCCTTCTATAATTTCAACGTTATCTTTTCCAGCATAATGAGCTACATTCTTCTTTTTACCTGATGAAAAATTGTCAAGGATTACAATATGGTTGTCTATGACAAGCTCATCCACAAGATTGCTGCCGATGAAACCGGCCCCTCCTGTAACAAGTATTTTCATGCCCTTAATCTTCATATTCTAACTTCTGAAAAATTCCTTAATCTTTTCTGAGATATATACCTGATATTCCTCTTTAAGTTCAGGATACATAGGCAATGACAATATCTCGCTGCAAGCCTTTTCTGTTTCCGGAAAATCACCTTTTCTATATCCAAAAACAGCAACTGCTTCCTGAAGATGAGCAGGATTTTTATAATGAATGCCCGTTCCTATGCCATTTTTTGAAAGATATTTCTGCAGTTCATCTCTTCTTTGACTTCGGACTACATATAAATGATAAACATGCATCCGGCCTTTTGCCTCAACAGGAAGCTCAAGAGGGGTATCTTTCAAAAATGAATTATATATCTCTGCCCTTTCTCTTCTTTTACTGTTGTATTCATTGAGATATTTCAGCCTTATTCTCAAAATTGCAGCCTGTATCTCATCGAGCCTGCCGTTATAACCTATAACAGCATGTTCGTATTTTGATTTATGTCCGTGATTCCTGTATAAACGTATGAACTCTGCTGTTTTTTCATTATTAGTTATGACAATGCCGCCTTCGCCGTATGTCCCAAGATTTTTTGTAAAATAAAAACTGAAACAGCCGGCGTCTCCCAGTGCCCCTGCTTTAATGCCTTTATAAAGCGCGCCATGAGCCTGACATGCGTCTTCTATTACAGAAATCCCGTATTGTTTTGAGATTTCTAATATTGGGTCTATTCCCGCTGTCTGCCCGTACATATGGACAGGGATTATTGCCTTTGTCTTTTTTGTTATCTTTTTTTCTATGTCTGCGGGGTTAATGTTATAAGTCAGCGGATCAATATCAACAAAGACCGGCCTTGCCCCTATACATGAAATCGCCTCTACTGTTGCAAAAAAGGTATGCGGCGTTGTTATGACCTCATCTCCTTCTTTTATTCCGCAGGCCAAAAGGGCAAATTGAATAGCTTCAGTCCCTGAGCCTACGCCTATTGCATATCTTGCGCCGCAAAAGGAAGCAAATTCCTTTTCGAATGCCTGACAATTCGGCCCTATATTCAGATTCATTCCATCTAAAACATCGCCGATTGCTTTCATCACTTCATCTTTTATAGGTTCAAACCCAGCTTTAAGGTCAACAAAAGGGATTTCTTTCATTTGCTTTCCTTTTCCTGATATGGCGGCCACATATATGGCTTCTCATAAAAACCTTTGGGACATGTCAACTGGTCGATTTTTTTAATAACTTTTGCAGGGTTTCCTGCAACAACACTGTCAGGGGGGACATCCTTTGTTACAACAGAACCGGCGCCTATAAGACTGTTCTTGCCGATTTTGATACCCGGGAGTATTGTGGAATTAGCTCCGATCCTGACATAGTCTTCAACTACAGCGCCACCCTTACATTCTTTGTAATGCGGACACCCCATGGGATGAGGATCATCCGTAAAAACAACATTCGGGCCGACAAAGACATATTTGCCGATTGTTACCATCTCCAGAAAACAACTACTGTGAATCCTGCTGTAATCGCCTATTCTGTTTCCAAATTCAAGGACAGAATTTGTTCCGATGCTTACATTATTGCCGATGAGATTATCTTCCCTGATGGATACTCCCTGACCTGTCTGAAAATAATCTCCGATTTCGCTGCCTGCGTAAACAGTGGTGAACGGCCTTATCTGCCCGTTACTGCCGATTTTTAATTCTAAATCTCCGTGCTTCGCTCCGCGGGGAGGCTTGCCGATAATGGACGGCGGCTCTATCAATGTCCCTTCACCGACAATAACGTTTGGATAGATGACATTATTCATATGTTTACTTTAACGCCGCCTTTTTTCAGTGACTTACTTGCAGCTTCAAGAATTCTAACTACTCTTAGCCCTGACTCTCCGTCAGTTATAGGTTTTTTCTTGTTTTTTATGCAGTCGGCAAAATGTTCGATTTCCACTTTTAATGCCTCTATGTTTGTAATTGCAGGCGCATACATATCTCCTATCCTGTATTGCACCATGCTCTGATAAACGGATTTCTCGTTAGCCTTTGAAAGCGTAATACCCTTATCATAAATCTTTATCTTTTCGGCCGGGTCAAGATCATCAAATACAACCATCTTCTTGCTTCCGCCGATTATGACCTTTCGTATCTTAACAGGCGACATCCAGTTAACGTGAAAGTGGGCTATTATATTATCTCTGAATTTGACCGTAACATATGCGACATCTTCCAGCCCCCTCGGTGTATGGCTTGCACCAGTTGCAACAACGCTCACGGGTTTTTCTTCAATAATGAAATCCATAATCGAAAGGTCATGAGGGGCAAGGTCCCAGATTACATTTACATCATGCTGAAAGAGTCCCAGATTAACCCTGACAGAATCAAAATAATACACATCTCCAAGTTCACCTGCTGATATGAAGTCCTTAATCCTCCTTATAGAGCCTGTATATATGAATGTATGGTCAACAAGAAGGGTTAAACCTTTTTTATATGCAAGATTAACAAGAGTTTCCGCCTCCCTGGCAGTTGAAGTAAAGGGCTTTTCAACAAGCACGTGCTTGCCTGACTCAAGGGCTTCTTTCACAAGTTTATAATGCGTAAAAACCGGTGTGGCCACTGCTACTGCATGAATATCTTTATCCTTCAATAAACTCTTATAATCAGTTGTTACATTAATGGACGGATGCCTTAGTTTAATGCGTTCAAGCTTGTCGCGGCTTAAGTCGCAGGCAAATTTTATATCAGTGTTGTAATTGTCGCTGAAATTTCTGATGAGATTTGGCCCCCAGTAGCCGCAGCCTATAACGCCTACCTTTATATCCTTCATGCCTTTTTCTTTAGCTCCATGCTCAAAATCAAACCCATTGTCATATCTATATATTTTACCTCAAAGCCGAGCTTCTTATAGAAGTTCATTGCTATGCTATTATTAGCCTGTGTTCTGACTGTGGCCGTATTCACCCCATTTTCTTTAAACCATTTTAAAGCCCTGTGCATAAGACTGGTTCCTATCCCTTTGCCCTGTGACTTGGGAATTACACCGATATGAGGTATGTCCCCTCTATTTTTAGACAGTCTTTTGCAGGTGATAAAACCGCTCTTTTCGGCAACAAATACCTTAATCGTTTTATCTTCCACAGAATTTTCAACCCAAGCCTGATAGACCTTGTCAGCTTCTTTTTTTGTAAAAAAGGGGTCATTATAAAAACGGCTGTCTTTGAACAGTCCCCTTACGGTTGTTTTGAGCATTGGGCTATCTTTGCCTGTTGCCTCCCTTATATTAGAATTTGAGATTTGAGATTTAAGATTTGAAATATTTTTGATAATCTTTTTTTCCCATACAATACCAATATCAGTCAAATAAAATCCGTGTTTTTCGAGAAGCTGGATTTCTGCTATCTTATCCAAAATTAATCTGCATGAGAGATATTCGTATCCTTTGTTATGCGCCTGATGAATCAGATTTTTGAGTTTCTTTCCCTGCGGGACTTTTGTTAATCTTCCGATTTTCCTGCTAAAAAATTCTGAATCCCACTCAACTTTCTCAATCAAGAATATGCTCCTTAATAATATAGATAGGCCTTGCCTGAACCTCCTGATATACCCTGCCGATATATTCCCCTATAATGCCGAGCATTAAAAGTTGTATTCCGCCGACGAATAGGACTGCTACAATTATTGAGGCATAGCCAAGCACAGGTATCCCGAGGAATAACTTTTTGTAGATAAAATACAAACTATAAAACAATCCGATACCTGAACTCAGCAAGCCGATGTAAGTTGCAAGCCTGAGCGGAAAGGTCGAAAATGACGTAATGGCATTAAATGCAAGTCTGAAGAGCTTGATGACATTGTATTTGCTTTTCCCGCGCTCGCGCGGTGCGTGCTCAACTTCCTGCATGGCAGTTTTAAATCCGGTCCATGCTATCATGCCGTGAATAAACCTTGACCGCTCTCTCATGCTGTTAAGGGCGTCAAGTATCTTCCTGTCGAATATCCTCAAAAGCGTCTGGTTTCTCGGAATGTTTATTCCGGAAAAGCTGTTGATAAACCACCAGAATACAAAAGAAGCAAATCGCTTTAATATTGAATCCTTTTTTTCTTTTCTTATCCCGTAGACAAGCTCATAACCTTCATTGAATTTTTTGAGAAGCTTCGGAATTTCCTCTGGCGGATCCTGCAAGTCTCCGTCCATCAATATAATTGCCTTACCTTGTGCATGATCCATGCCTGCTGTGATTGCTATATGATGTCCGAAGTTTCTTGAGAAGCTGAGTCCTTTTACTCTCGAATCCTTTTCATGCAAATCCTTTATAATCTGCCAGCTTTTATCTGAGCTTCCGTCATCAACAAAAATAATTTCATAGGTTCCAAGCCTCTCCATAACCGTCCCCAAACGTCTGTGAAGTTCACTGACATTCTCTTCTTCATTGTAAACCGGTATAATTATGGAAAATTCAATCATATCCTTCACTGCCTGATGGCTTTAATCGACAATATCCCTTTATACTAACCTTTTTTCTTCTACTTTTTAATACTTTCAATCTCACCCTCTATTTTTGCTATCATCTCCTTTACATCTAAGTCTTTAGGGTGTCTTTTCAGCGCATACTTATAAGCAGTAAGTGCATCTCTTAGCTTCCCCATCTCATAAAAGGTCTTGCCTAAAGTTATAAGATATTTTGGATTGCTTTTATATATAGTAGCCTTATATGAGGCAACAAACACAATTACATCGTAAACATAGTCTTTAGAAAGCCTGTATTTTGCTATAATCTCATGATTTTGGGGAATGTCCCTTATAAATATAATGGCAACATGGTCGCCATATATGGGAACCCAGTTTTCATTGTCAGCGAGTTTTAAAAGGAGCCTCGGAACCGTTCCATAGACATCCAGAATGTCAAACAGTATAAAATTGATATTATAGTGATCTAACAATCTTTTCCAGAGAGGAGTTTTTCCCTCGGGAAGTTCTTTATTAACAATCGTCTCTACGGCATTCATCATCCATAAATGTTCTGCCTGAGTAGTTGCACTAAGCCATCTAGTATCAATAAATGTTCTTTTCCATGGATAAAGTCTCCATGTAATATAGCCGCCGTAACCAGCTTCATTGAGCATATTGCCCTGTAATCTATTTTTTTCTATGAAATCAACTGCACTTACTGGAGTAGTATGCCACCGCGCTATATCCAGTTTTAATTCTCTGGTCTTATAAATACTGGCAAAGAAAATTACAGACGACAACAACGCCACAATTGCAAAAGCATACTCCATCCTGTTCCTGAGATTATTAGACAATCTATCGAACAGATCCCGGGATAATATATCCGTCTCTTTCCCGATAATCATTGCTGCAATCAATATGTAATAAATAACAAATCTGCCTGCTGTTGCAGCCATAACGCAGAAACCTACCAGAAGCGCTACATGTGTTAAATCCAGCTTTTTATTCCTTAAAATTAAGATGAATAAAAAAATGAAGGTCATTGCAGCATAGCCGTATGGAAACGGAGAAACCCTGCTTATATAAGCAGAAATGGGTGAGTGATATTCCTGAATGCCCGATGTAAGGATACTATACTTAGGTGAAAAGGCAACAGAAAAAGCCTCCCATCCCGTAGGGTTTATGCAGGAAGCCAAGAAGGCTAATGACAAAGCAATATAAAAAACGATTATTTCTCGTTTATTATATGTTGCCTTTTTTAATCCAATCTTAATGCCTTCACATAACATATAAACCAGAATGATAAAATTACCGATGATAAACCCGCCGTGAAGGTTAGACCATAGGAGCATTACGGGAAAAAGAAAAAATAAAACTGCCCAGCTTTTTTCTTTTTGGACTGCAACTCTATCCTTAAATTCTTCAAGGATAATAAATATTAAGGGGGTAAAGAGTATTGTGAACAAAACAGGACGCTCACCCACAGCACTTGTTATTTGAAAATATACAAGAAAGATAAGGACAAATGAAACATAGAAATTTACATTCCATTTTTTAAGTCTCCAGAGGACTAACAATATAGTCATCAATAAAATTGATGATCTGAGGATTATTATTCCTTTCGGGCCTGTGCTTTCAAAGACCAGATAAAATATAATTTGAGCAAGCCAATATTGCTTCAGTAAAAAATTTTCCCTCTCTGGTAGAAGGCTCTCATTCTCTTTTAGGTTTAAGGTATAGGAAAACGGATCTTTATCAGGGAGCTTGCCTGTTTCTACGATATATCTGCCTGTCGCTATGTGCCACCAGAAATCGGAATCAAAAAGATTACAAGCTAAAAAAACATAATAAAAACTACCAAGAATGATAATAAAGGCTAAAACAGATAGGGTTTTTAGATTTTTTTTTTATAAAATTCAATTATTGTCATAAATAGTTAGCTATCAGGTCCGGAAGGTTCCCGGCCCTGATAGCTTGAACCTGTTTCCCTTCTAATCTGAAAAAGCAGTCTTATTGTGGAGTACCCCACCAAGGCTATCAATAGCTGTAACCGTCAAACGGAAAGGCGAGTTTTCCTGAGATACATATATCTGACCTGACGCTACAGCTAATGTCGCGGCCGTATTAAAAAGGCTTACGGAGGGGGACCATGGAGAGCTCTCTCTAAACATGGCATTCCTCGCACTTATATATACAGTATCAAGGGTGCCATTATTAAGATAAACACCTAATGACGTATTAGACTCATCAGCAGTAGTAATCTGCCCATCTCCATTTGAATCCACCTCTCTGAGTGTGCCCTGTGTTCCTCCAACGCCTTTAAGTGCTGAATTAAGCCATGCCTGAAGTTCTGGCTCCACTGCTGTGGCAGCCCTTGTTACCGCACCCTTTCTGCTTCTTTCTTGCATACCGATATATCCCGGAATTGCTATCGCGGCAAGGATTCCGATGATTGCCACAACGATAAGAAGCTCAATAAGGGTAAAGCCCTTTTGCTCCTTTATATTGTTAATTGCCTTATACATGTTTCCTCCTTTTTTCTTTCGTCCCGAGCTGCCCGGGACGGCTGCTCTTAAGAATTTCCCTTTCTACTGCCTGCTGTCTTTTCCCTCACCTCCTTTAATTTGTATATATTCATTATAATTCAACCATCACCCTATTTTTCCGTCCTCTTTATAACAGCCATTTCATTTACTATGAGCAGTTTTTATGCCACTTCAAACGTTTAAAATATTCAGTAAAATCAGTGGATAAAATGAAATTACTTGTCTTTCTACAAAATGCCTGACAAATTTTGTCAGGTAAAAGCCGTATAACGGCATTTAGAACTGGGTTGCTTATACTCAATCTAAGGGCCTGTCTCATAAATAAGTTTATACAATTTTGTCATTCCCGCCTGTATTGTTTGTCATTCCAGCTTGTCTGGAATCGTTCTTAGGAAGGATTGCGGACAAGCCGCAATGACAGAAAGAAGGATGCTGGACAAGCCAGCATGACAGACAAGGACAAGAGCCAGAATGACAAAGAGGGAGATTTTAGGGTGATACTGAAAGGCGGTCATAAGTGCAGTAAACTTGCACAGCGCATTTTTTCATCCCTTGTGTGATAAAATGAATATCAATTCGTAGGTTCATAAGGAGTTCTCATGAGGTTTATAGGTCTTGATGCAGGCTCTGTGAGTGTGAAATATGTCGTGCTTGATGAAAAAGGAACCAAGCTCAACAGCAGCTATGTAAGGCACAAGGGACATCCGCTCAAAGTTGCTTTTGAACTGCTTAGAGAAGTTATCGGCAGTCAGCAACTAAAGATTCAAGATGCAGGATACAGGATTCAGGATAATCATGCATCATGCATCATGCATCATGCATCAGAGGACTCCGAACTCAAAACTCTAAACTCTGGATTCTCCCTCTCCATCACCGGCTCCGCAGGGAGGCTTATCGCCTCTGTCTTAGGCATTGAGCCTGTCAACGAGCTTGTTGCGCAGGCCTATGCAACCCGTAAACTTTCTCCCCATGTCAGGACCATCATAGAACTCGGCGGTGAAGATTCAAAGCTTATCATGCTCGGAGAAAACGGCGTAAAAGAATTCTCCATGAATTCTGTATGCGCCGCGGGAACAGGTTCATTCCTGGACCAGCAGGCAGAAAGGCTTAGGCTTACTATTGAAGAATTCAGCGAACTCAGCCTCAAATCAAAGAAACCGCCAAGGATTGCCGGAAGATGCAGCGTGTTTGCAAAATCAGACATGATACATCTCCAGCAGATAGCAACTCCGATGGAAGACATTGTTGCAGGTTTATGCTTTGCAGTTGCCAGGAATTTTAAAGGCTCTATCTCTCGCGGCAGAAAAATAGAAATGCCTGTTTCATTTCAGGGAGGAGTCGCTGCAAATAAAGGGATGATACGAGCGTTTAAAGAGGTATTTGAACTTAATGATCTCTTTGTTCCTCCTGATTTTAACCTGATAGGCGCATTAGGCTCTGTATTAAAAGACATGGATGACAATAGGATAAACTCATTTGACATTAAGAGGCTTGAAGATTTCATAAAATCCGAAAAGTCGTTAGAGGCAGGATATAAACCTCTGATATTAAAAGATGATGACTTCCTTGAAAGACATAGTAATAGCTGTCAGCTATCAGCAGTCAGCCATCAGCAATCAGAAAAAAACGCTGAATGCCGAACGCTGAACGCTGAACTCATCCCTGCTTATCTCGGCATTGACATCGGCTCCATAAGTACAAACCTTGCTGTCATAGATGAAAACTGCAATCTCCTCTCAAAGAGATACCTTATGACTGCCGGACAGCCGATAGAGGCGGTAAAACAGGGATTAAAAGAGATAGGAGAAGAGGCCGGAGACAGGGTTGAGATAATCGGCGTAGGGACAACAGGTTCAGGCAGGTATATGATTGCAGATTATGTCGGCGCTGATATTGTAAAAAACGAGATTACTGCTCAGGCAACCGCTGCCGCATTTATCGACAGGAATGTAGATACGATATTTGAGATAGGAGGGCAGGATTCAAAATATATATCGCTCAGGGACGGCGTCATAGTTGATTTTGAAATGAACAAGGCATGCGCTGCAGGCACAGGTTCGTTTCTTGAGGAACAGGCTGAAAAACTCAGCATATCTGTAAAGGATGACTTTGCATCTCTTGCCTTTTCCGCAGAAAATCCATGCCGCCTCGGCGAAAGGTGCACGGTTTTTATGGAGAATTCTCTCATGTCAAACTTGCAGAGAGGCGCAGACAAAAATAACCTGCTGGCAGGCCTTGCATACTCAATCGTTCAGAATTACATAAACAGAGTCGTTGCAGGAAAACCAGTCGGCGAAAACATATTCTTTCAGGGAGGAGTTGCATTTAACAAATCTGTTGTTGCTGCATTTGAGAAATATCTTGGCAGGAAAATTACTGTTCCTCCAAATCATGACGTTACAGGCGCAATCGGCATGGCGCTGATTGCAAGGGACTACATGATACAGGATACAAGATACAGGATACAGGATAATCGTGCATCGTGCATCGTGCATCATGCATCCACCAGTTTCAAAGGCTTTGAACTGTCAAAGCTTCCATATTCTGTTTCATCCTTTGAATGCAAGGGCTGTCCTAATGTATGCGAAATAAACAGGATAAAGATTGAAGGCGAAGACGGTCATCTGTTTTATGGAGGCAGGTGCGAAAAGTATGACGTGAAAAAAAAGAAAGCATCTTCGGAAATCCCTGACATCTTTGGATTCAGGGATGAGATGCTGTGGAAAGAGCACGAAAAGCGTTCAGCGTTCAGCGTTCAGCGTTCAGCGAAAGATTCTCAACTCCGAACTAAAATCGGTATTCCTTATATTTTCTATTTCCATGAATATCTGCCATTCTGGACAACTCTGCTGTGGGAACTTGGATTTGATGTCCTTGTGTCACCGAAAACAAACAGGCAGACAGTAAGCCTCGGGCTTGAATCCATACTTTCAGAGACGTGCTTCCCTGTGAAGGTTGCATACGGCCACATAAAATACCTCTTAAATGAAGGCGCTGATGCATTATTAATTCCAAGCTTCATAAACCTGAACACAAAACAGGAATCACCCGAAAACGGTTTTGCCTGTCCTTATACTCAGACCATACCATACTCAGCGCGGGTTGCATTTCCTAATGCGGATATAATCTCTCCTGTTGTGAATCTGAATCGTGACAAAAAGTTCATGCTGAATGAACTCTCAAAGGCATTTAAACCTTTTGGAATAAAAAGCGCTCGGATAAAAGAGGCTTTGCTTATTGCAGAAAAAGCGCAGCATGTATTCATCATATCCATAAGGGAAAAAGGCACTGAAGTTTTATCAGCCATAAAAGATAAGGCTCTTGTAATTATTGGACGCTCTTATAATTCCTTTGACAGCGGCATGAATCTTGAGATACCGAAAAAACTCGCAGGCCTTAATGTCTCGGCTATTCCGATGGATTTCCTCCCTCTGAATGATCATGGCATAGACTCCGAATGGCCGAATATGTACTGGAGGGCAGGGCAGAAAATATTGAAGGCTGCAAGGGCGATAAGGGAAAACCAAAATCTCTTCCCGCTTTATATCGGGAACTTTTCGTGCGGGCCCGATTCGTTCATACTGAAATATTTTAAAAAGGAGCTGCAGGGCAAACCCTTCCTTCACATTGAGATAGACGAGCACAGCGCTGATGCAGGAGCAATAACAAGATGCGAGGCATTTCTTGACAGCATACAATCGGTAAACAGGTTAATCGGTAAATCGGTAAATCACTCACCCCTTCACCCCTTCACCCCTTCACCGTTGAAGAAGCGCACTGTTTACATTCCCATGATGGCTGACCATGCATTTGCGCTTGCCGCTTCATTTGAGCGCTCAGGCGTGCCCGCAGAGGTATTGCCTGAATCAGACAAGGAAACTATTGATATCGGAAGAAAATATGTTTCAGGAAAGGAATGTTATCCGTGCGCTGTAACAACAGGCGATATGCTCAAGCGGGTTCTTTCTTCTGATTTTAAACCGGCCCAATCTGCTTTTTTTATGCCTTCAGGTTCAGGCCCGTGCAGGTTCGGGCAGTATAATGTATTTCACAGAATGGTGCTTGACGACCTTGGTTACGCTTATGTGCCGATATTCTCGCCAAATCAGGATGTAGAATTTTACAGAGACCTCGGCATAGTCGGCAAGGATTTCGCGCTCAGGTCATGGCAGGGAATAATTGCCGTTGAGTTGCTGACAAAATGCCTGCATGAGACCAGGCCTTATGAAAAAGAAAACGGCTCTGCAGACTTTATTTACAGGGAATATCTCGGAAAGATATGTTCCTCGCTGAAAGGAACTAATGGAAAAGTTGAAGTCCTGCTCAAAAGTATGCGGAGGGATTTTCAAAATCTGCTCCCGGGCTGCCCGGGGCAAGAAGACAGGAAACCCCTGATAGGAATTATAGGCGAGATATTTGTAAGAAGCAACAAGTTCTCGAATGAAAATCTCGCAAGGAAGATAGAGGCTCACGGCGGCGAGGCCTGGCTTGCTCCTGTTGAAGAATGGATATATTACATAAACCACACGGCTTCTCAAAAAGCCTTGCTAAAAAAAGAATGGTCTGATATTATGAATACTCTTTTAAAGACTTTCTTTCAAAAAAGGGTAGAGCACAAATACGCAGGATACTTTTCAGGTTTCCTTAAAACCCTGAAAGAACCGGAAACAAGGGAAATAATAAAAAAGGCGTCTCCATATCTGCACAGTTCTTTTGAAGGAGAGGCCATATTGAGCATAGGCAAGGCAGTGGACCTTATAGAAAGAGGAGCCTCAGGCATTGTAAATGCAATGCCCTTTGGATGCATGCCCGGCACAATTGTAACAGCCCTGATGCAGGGGCTGAATAAAAAATACGGCGTCCCTTTTATAAGCATTCCGTATGACGGGACTGAATCTCCGACAACAGATATACAGCTTGAGGCATTTATGCATCAGGCAAAAGAAAATTTAAGAAGGAGGTAATTTAGTGGGTAGTGTTGTTAAGTGGCGCAAGAAAAAGATGAGCAAGCACAAGCATAAAAAACTTCTCAAGAAGACAAAACATCAGAGAAGAGCTAGTAAATAGCCTATGACTCATGAGAGCCGGAGTTAAGGGGTTATCCTGAATTTAAAAGGCAGTTTGCTGAGACAACAAAGAAACTAAAGGGTTAATTTATCCTGCTCACCCTCACGCCTATAAACGGCATTGAGTTTATGTAGTCATAGAGCCTTACCTTCTTAACTTCTCCGCCTTTTTTCTTAAATCCTCCGGCATGAATTAGATATACCCCCCTATTTTCTATTTTTACTATCCCTATATGCCCGACTATCTCGCCAGCCCTTCTTTTTTCAACAGCCTTTATAAAAAATATAAAATCCCCGCTTTTCAAAGTGCCAGAGTCTTTGATACTTTTTAGAAAGTCTTTCTTTGAAACCATTTTTACCTTACCTTTTCCCCTTGAACCCTTTATCTCTGTAGCCTTGCCTAGTTGTTCTGTTATCTCCTCTCCCCATCTGCCGCTGTCAAGCATATCTTCGCCGTATTGAAACCTGTCTTCATAATTAATTACATTTCCTTTGCTGTCAAGCCTTCCCTTTGTTATGAATCTTTTATCAAGGGCCATATCTATTGCCTTGTCAGGCGTAAGACTCAATGCAAGCTCAACGGCCCTGAAACTCAGATACATGCAGTCCACACGCTCATCAGCAACAATCGCCTTTTTGGTCACATATTCTCCAAGGGGATCCGGGTCGTAAGGAGTGCCGACAAACTTTTCAGTCCAGAGCGCAATCCTCTCGCCAACAGGCTTATCGGCGATTTCTTTTTGAAAGACAGCAATCTCAGTGTCTGACATGAAGGCATGGACACAGGCAGGAAAAGATAAAAATGCAAAAATAATGTAAATGGCGAATAGGTGAATGGGTGAATAGGCAAATGAGTTTTTGCGATTCACCGATTCACCCGACAGCAATTCACCGTAATGTTTTTTCATTTTGCTTTTTGGATTTTACTTTTATGTGAGCCCCATTGCCTCGCGCACGCTAACCATCGTCTCCTCAGCCGCCTTCCTCGCCTTTTCAGTGCCTCTCTCTATTATTTCCCTCACAGCCTTCGGGTTTGCAATGAGTTCAGCGCGCTTTTTCCAGATAGGCTCAAGCACCTTAAAAATATTTTTTATAAGTATTTTTTTACAGTCAATGCACCCTATCCCTGCAGTCCTGCAGCCTTCGGCAACCTCATCCTGCTCTTCTTTTGAGGAAAAAATCTTATGCAGATGAAAAACAGGCGAAAGTTCAGGAGCGCCTTTATCAGTCCTTCTTTTTCTCGCAGGGTCTGTCATCATTGTCATGAGTTTCTGTTCAGCCGCTTCAGGCGAGTCTGACAGATATATCGCATTGTTATAACTCTTTGACATCTTTCTTCCATCAATGCCAGGAACTTTTGGAAACTTTGTGAGCAGCGCCTCGGGCTCAGGGAAAACTTTGTTGTAAAGATAGTTAAACCTCCTTGCAATCTCTCTTGAAATCTCAAGATGAGGAACCTGATCAACGCCTACAGGCACATACTTAGCCTTGTAAATGATAATGTCCGCTGTCTGAAGCAGAGGGTATCCCAAAAAACCATAGGTGGATAAGTCACGGTCCTTCAGTTCCTGCTGTTTTTCTTTATATGTGGGAACCCTTTCAAGCCATCCTAATGGCGTAATCATAGAAAGTAAAAGATGGAGTTCAGCATGCTGGAGAATCTTTGACTGAAGGAATATTGTGCACTTATCAGGGGCCAGCCCGGCTGCAAGGAAATTAATCAGAAGGTCGTTTGTTGATTCCTTAATCACAGAGGGATTTTCATATCCTGTGGTAAGTCCGTGCCAGTCTGCAATGAAATAAAAACAGTCGTATTTTTCCTGAAGCTTCACCCAGTTCTGGAGCGCTCCAATGAGATTGCCAAGATGAAGCCTGCCGCTTGCCTGCATACCGCTGAGAACTCTGTCCAATCCAGCCTCTCCCTTCAGTGAATAGTGAAATATGAATGATATTATGAATTTATCTATGAGAAACTGTCAAGAAAAGCGAAGAGCTATTAACTCTTATCCAGCACCTCTCTCACCTTTTTCAGAAGGTTGTCAGGGGAAACAGGTTTGGCGATAAAATCCAACCCCGCCACAAGTATCTCGTTTTTGTGTGTGAAGTCTGACGGATAACCGCTTGCAAAGAGCACTTTCAGCTTGGGCTTTATTTTCTTTATTCTCTCGTACGCCTCTCTACCGTTCATTCTCGGCATTATTATGTCTGACAGAAAAAGGTCTATCCTGTCTTTGTTTTCCATGAATTTGCTTATCGCTTCCTGCCCGTCGCCTGCTTCTATCACTGTGTATCCGTATTCTTCGAGCACTACCCTTGTAAGTTTTCTTACTGTTTCTTCGTCTTCTGCAAGAAGTATTGTCTCTGCGCCGCCTGTTATTGCTTTTGCCTCTTCTGCTGCCCTTATGTCTTTTGAAACTGCTATTTCTGTTAATGGCAGGTATATCCTGAATATTGTGCCTTTGCCCTCTTCGCTCTCTACGCTTATGTGCCCGTAGTGCTGTTTGATTATGCCGTATACCATTGAAAGCCCGAGACCTGTTCCTTTGCCTACTTCTTTTGTGGTGAAGAAGGGATCAAATATGCGTTCTCTTGTCTTTTCATCCATGCCCGTGCCTGTGTCTATTATTGATATCTCGGCATAGCCCTTGCCATGTTCTATGCTTAGCGCCTCTTGTTCTCTGCCGATTGCCTTATGCATCTTATCTCCTGATACTCTTTTCATCCTTATTGCCAATACTCCGCCTTCAGGCATGGCGTCTCTTGCGTTTGTGCACAGGTTTACCAATACCTGCTCTATCTGATCTGAGTCTGCCATTGCAATGAGTTCTTCTCCTGAAATCTCTGTCCTTAGTTCTATGTTTTCTCCGACTAGTCTCTGCAGTACTCTCTTTACATTTTCTATTATCCCTTTCAGTTTTACAGGCTCGGGACTGCTTGTCTGTTTTCTGCTGAAGACTAAAAGGCTCTGCGTCAGGTCGGCTGCCCTCTCTGCTGAGGCAAGTATCTGCTCTATGTATGCCTTTGAGGGGTTGTCTTCTTTTGCTTTCATCTTCAGTATGTGACCGTAGCCTGTTATCGCTGTCAGGATGTTATTGAAGTCGTGCGCTATCCCTCCTGCAAGGGTCCCGATGGATTCGAGACGCTGGGAATGCATTAACTGTTCTTCAAGTCTTTTCCTGTCTGTAATGTCCCTGTTGCTTACGCGCCTGCCGAGGAATACATCGTTTTCATATATAGGAGCGCATACATGGGACAGCCATTTAATCTCTCCGCTTTTCGTGACAATGCGAAATTCTATTTCTTCTTCATGCCGGGGCGGCTTGAAATCAGCCACATGACTTTCCCATAAATCCTTGTCCTGAAGGTATACAATCCTGTTTCTAATATCAGGGTCCTTTATGAATTCATCCCTTGTGTAGCCTGTAATGCGCTCACAGGACGGCGATATAAAAAGGATTTCCCCTTTTTCTGTTATCCAGTACTCCCAGTCATGTGCAAATTCCGAGAGTATCCTGAACTTCCACTCGTTATCTACAATCTGCTGCTGCTGGTTCTTGATGCTTTCATTACTGTCCCGAAGCACGGCAATCATATCATTAAAACTTCCGGCAATCTCTCCGAATTCGGTTTTGTCCTGATATGACATCTTATAGTTGAAATTGCCTGATGCAACCGCCCTCGTCGCCTTCAAAAGCTCTTCCACCGGGTAAATAATTGCATTTATAAGATAGCGGGCAATCAGGACAGCAATCAATGAGGTCAATGCAAATGTAACTACAAAAAATGTCTTCGTATACAGGAACGAAACTAACATTCCCAGCGCAAAAAGCGCCAGAAGAATGGATAGTGATAAAAAGATTTTCCTTCTCACTTATTGATATACCGCCTATCCCGCACTATCAAAATACAGTCAAATAATAAGCATGCGCTGTCACAACATACTATCCCATAACTCATATCCCTTGTCAAGAATCACATCTATAGCATAAAAAAAGATGTTGCATTTATAATATAACATCATGCTGGAAATTCTTCGTGGAATTGATGTGTCTCTGTTTTATCTGATAAACAGAGGCCTCCAGAACATTGTCTTTGACGTCTCCATGCCGGTTATTACCGACAGGTACTATTTCATCATTCTGGCATTGATGATATACATGGCGTCAACCTATAAAAAAAAGGCTCTAATCCCGATAGTCCTGACAATCATATCCTTAGCGCTCTCTGACTGGGCGGCAAATATATTAAAGCATCTCATCGGGAGAATACGCCCCTGCCATGTGTTAGAAAGCGCAAGGATACTTGTGGGCTGCACTAATTCTTTTTCCATGCCTTCAAACCATGCCGCGAATTCATTCGCAATCATACTTGCCGTATCTTACATGTCAGGGAAATGGGTGCGGTGGATAGCGCTGACAGTGGCTTTGCTCGTAGGCTTTTCAAGGGTATACGTCGGTGTTCATTATCCGTCTGATGTGCTTGCCGGGGCATTGACAGGCATTGCAGTCTCTATCCTTGTAATTAAGTTCTATGAGTGGGCGTCTGTAAGATACAAATTTAAACCCTTTAACACTGCACTTTTAATATCTCTTCTTGGCTTGAGCCTTTTCCGCATTTATTACATCACACACGGCGTTATTGACCTGAGTCCTGACGAGGCGCATTACTGGGAATGGTCAAGGAGGCTTGATTTAAGCTACTACTCAAAGGGACCTATGATTGCTTATCTCATAGCCTTGGGCACAGCCATATTCGGAGACAATGTATTCGGAATACGGATAATGGCCGTCGTATCCTCCGCACTGAGCAGTATCTTTCTGTATCTGCTCGGTAAAAAAATATTTGACGAGCGGACAGGATTAGCAGCCGCAGTATTAATGCAGATTATTCCACTTTACTCTGCATACGGAGTGCTTTTTACAATTGATTCGCCATTTATTTTTTTCTGGGTATTATCGCTCTATCTGTTTTACAGGGCAATAGAGCAAAAGAACAGTGAAGCAGTAGGACAGCAAGGCAGGATACAGGATGCAGGATACAGGATGCAGGATACAAAATCAAAAAATCATGCATCATGCATCATGCATCATGCATCACCCTTATTATATTGGCTTCTCCTCGGTATTTCCATTGGTTTGGGCCTTCTCACAAAATACACAATGGCATTCTTTTACATCTGCGCATTACTTTTTCTTCTCGCCTCAAAGCAGCACAGAAGGATTCTCCTTACAAAAGAGCCTTATATAAGCCTTGCTTTAAGCCTCATTATCTTCAGCCCTGTTATTATCTGGAACGCAGCTCATGACTGGGTCACTTTAAAACATACAGCAGGACAGGCGCATATCAGTGGCCAGTGGTCAGTGATCAGTGAGCAGTGGTTAAAGAACTTCTCTGAATTCTTAGGCTCGCAAATAGGGATAATCACTCCGGTTTTATTCTTCATGATATTTTATGCCATTTTCAGGCTTCAGAAATCATCCCGTGATTCGCGGCCTTCTTTTCTCTTCTGGTTTTCTATCCCCATAATTGTTTTCTTCCTGCTTAAGAGTTTTCAGGGCAAGGTGCAGGCAAACTGGGCGCTTCCTGCTTATGCAGCCGGCTTTATCGCCTTCCCTGCTTTGTTCGTCAGCAGATGGGAAAGTATTAAAAAATGGGTGCGGTGGACGGTAATCGCCAGTGTCCTTATCTCACTGATAATCACTGTAATTGCACATTATCCTGCCATTGTTAATTTGCCGCCTAAATTGGATCCGACATCAAGGACAAGGGGATGGAAAGAACTCGGCGTAGAGGTAAGCAGAGTGTCTGAAGGACTCTCAAAAAAGGGTCCATTCTTTATTTTCTCCGACAAATATCAGGTCTCAAGCGAGCTTGCCTTCTATATAAAAGGGCAGCCTGTCACATACTGCGTTAATCTTGGAAGAAGAATGAACCAATATGACCTATGGCCGGGATTTAACACCCTCGTCAATTTTAATGCTGTTTTTGTTACAATAGACAACGTACAAATGCCTGAAACAGTCGGGACGGCATTTGACAGGTGTGAAAAGCGGCTCCTTACTGTTTTTAGCAAGGACAAAAAACATAAAAAACTTAGAGACTACTCTATATTCACATGCTACAACTTTAAAGGAATGCCGCAGAAAGGGGCAGACAGCTACTGATGAAAGTTTCTATTGTAATACCTTTATATAACGAAGAAGAAAACATAGCCATCCTCCACCAGAGGCTCAAGGAGACGCTTGACCACATTGAGTCTGACTATGAAATAATCTATGTTGACGACGGAAGCGCTGACAGAACATTAGCAGGACTTGAAGAAATTCAGGCAGAAGACAAGAAGGTCGTTGTGCTCAGCCTTAGAAGAAATTTCGGGCAGACAGCCGCCTTCGCAGCAGGCTTTGATTTCGCAAGAGGAGATATTGTCATCACAATGGACGGAGACCTGCAGAACGACCCTGCGGACATTCCCAAGCTTCTTGACTTGATAAAAGACAATGACCTTGTAAGCGGCTGGCGTAAAAAAAGAAAGGACGCATTTATTACAAGACGTCTGCCCTCGATGCTTGCAAACTGGATTATAAGCAAGGTAACAGGCGTTAAACTGCACGACTACGGCTGCTCTCTCAAGGCATACAGGAGAGAAGTCATCAAGAATTTGAAATTATACGGCGAAATGCACAGGTTCATACCTGCGGTTGCAAGCTGGTACGGGGTCCGCATGGCAGAGGTAGAGACAACTCACTACCCGAGGCTCAGGGGAAAGTCAAAATACGGGCTGTCGCGGACCATGAAAGTAATTCTTGATCTTATAACCGTAAAGTTCCTGCAGAGTTTTTCAACAAAGCCTCTGCAGTTCTTCGGCCCCATCGGACTATTCAGCGGCGCGGCAGGGTTTCTAATATCACTTTACCTCAGCATAGAAAAAATATTCATCGGAAAACCGATAGGAGGAAGGCCTCTGCTCCTTTTGGGAATTTTATTGATAATTGTAGGAATCCAGCTAATCGGAATGGGACTGTTGGGCGAAATGCTCGTGAGAGTGTACCATGAAAGCCAGAGGAAACCCATTTACGTAATCAAGAAAATCATTGGCGCGGAAACTGAATAAGATACTGTTTTTCCTCCTAAAGCTTGTGGTAAGCTCCAGCCTGCTTTATTTTGTCCTCTCGAAGACAGGGGTGGAAAAGGTATTTGCAATCATTAAAACCATAAATCCTTTTGCCTTTATTGCAGTAATATTTATCTATATTTTTTCTATATACGTTTCATCAATAAGGTGGAGGCTTCTGCTGCCTGATGAATTCAAGGGGAAAAGGCTTTTCTCTTTTTACCTTATCGGCTCTTTCTTTAACACATTTCTTCCCGGCCTTGTCGGCGGAGACGCCGTGAAGACCTATTATCTTTATAAGGAGACAAATAAGGGAAGCCTCAGTTTTGCCTCTGTCTTCATGGACAGATACATAGGTTTTATATCATTGATGACTATAGCGCTTATATCTTTTGCCGCAGGATTTAAATATGTAAAGGGGTCTTTGATTGAATGGCTTTTGCCGGTTATAATATTCTCATTTCTCATCGGAAGCTTCGCAATATTCAGGCTCCGTCTCGGCAAAGGAATAAAAGCCATCTCAGAATTTTACGGATACTTTAACGAATACAGCAGCCAGAAAATGCTGCTCGTAAAAACACTTATGCTCTCAGTTGCCATACAGATAATGGCAATCTTATCCATGTATATAATTGCACTGGGCCTGGGACAGCAAATATCTCTCTTATACTTTTTCATTTTTTTCCCCGTAATAGTAACCATCTCTACGCTGCCGATTTCTATATCAGGAATCGGGCTGAGAGAAGGAGCGTTCGTTTTTTTATTCGGCACGGCAGGGGTTAAACCTGAAATGGCAACAGCGATGTCGTTTGCATGGTTCTTATCCACTGCATCAGGAGGGCTTGTCGGGCTTTTTGAATATTTAAGGCTAAAAACATAACGGGAAGAATGGTTTCTAAAATGACCGGCAAGGTTGCGGCAATTAACACGAGTGACAAAAAAGGCATGCGTAAAAAGACAGTTAAAGAGGCTATTATAAAAACAGACTACGGTATTGAGGGCGATGCCCATGCTTCATCTGAATGGCACAGGCAGGTAAGCCTTCTGGCGCTTGAAAGCATCAAAAAAATGCAGGCGCTGGGCTTGAAGGTAAAACCTGGTGATTTTGCGGAAAATATAACAACCGAAGGCATCAACCTGCCTGAACTTCCTATAGGCACAAGGATGACAATCGGCGAAGTTGAAGCAGAGGTAAGCCAGATAGGCAAGGAATGTCATACGCGCTGCGCCATATATTATCAGGCAGGCGACTGCGTTATGCCAAAAGAAGGCATATTTGTAAAAGTAATTAAAGGCGGAAAAATCAAAGAAGGAGACATCATAAAAGTTGGTGAATCGGTGAATGGGTGAATAGGAATTAGGGATTAATACATGATTACGGCAGCTATTCTAACATTAAGTGACAAGGGTTCAAGGGGCGAGCGAGAAGACTTGAGCGGCGCTGCTATTGCAGACATACTAAAAAGCATAGGCGTAGTGGTTGCCCATTATGATATTCTGCCCGATGAAAAGAGTACGATAAAAGAAAAACTTATTGCATATTCCGGCAAGGTTGACTTGATACTTACAACAGGCGGCACGGGCCTCTCACCAAGGGATGTTACTCCTGAAGCTACGCTTGAAGTAATCGAGAGGGAAATACCCGGCATTGCTGAGGCAGTCAGAAGTGAAGGTTTGAAGAAAACAAAGAGGGCTATGCTGTCAAGGGCAGTGGCTGGTGTAAGGGGTAAAACACTGATAATAAATCTTCCCGGCAGTCCAAGGGCTGTAAAAGAGAATCTTGAAGTCATAATTGATGCAATCCCTCATGCAATTGAAAAGATTAAGGGAAACACTTCGGAGTGTGCAAATGAATGATATCTCTTTTTCATTGGCTTTTTTGGCCGGCGTATTATCATTCCTTTCGCCGTGCGTTTTGCCGCTCGTTCCGTCTTATGTTTCGTTTATAACAGGCATGTCCTTTGAGGACCTCACATCAGTTACAGACAGAAAAAAAATGAGGAATCTTACAATCACAAATTCGCTTATATTCATAGCGGGATTTTCTGCCGTATTCATTGCGCTGGGCGCATCATCATCTGCGGCAGGCCGGATTCTATTCCACTATCAGGAGTGGATAAGGATTATCGGCGGAATACTCATTATAATCTTCGGCCTCTTCATAGCAGGTTTTCTTAAATTCAATTTTTTGATGCGGGAGAGGAAGATTCATCTGAGCGGAAGGCCGGCAGGTTATATCGGAACATTTGTTATCGGCATGACATTTGCCGCAGGATGGACTCCGTGCATAGGCCCTATCCTCGGCTCAATCCTTCTGTATGCTAGTACAAAAGGCTCTGCTGTTTATGGAATAAAACTGCTTTCCGTATATTCGCTCGGGCTTGCAGTGCCTTTCTTTATTTCATCGCTTGCCATAAACAGCTTCTTAAGTTATTCCAAAAAACTCCAGAGGCACATGCGGGTAATAATGATCATCAGCGGCATACTTCTGATAGCATTCGGCGTAATAATGCTCACTAACCGGCTGAAGGATATCGCAGGGCTTTTCCCCGACTTCGGGATAAAATTCTAAAATAGTTATTTCCCTGTAACCACTACTTTCATCTCAATCCTATCATTTGGATTGTCCCTGCCGTCCCGCGGCTGGTTAACAATCTTATCCACGACTTCTATTCCTGAAACTACCTCGCCGAACACAGTATACTTGCCGTCAAGAGATGGCGTATTTGCAGCACAGATGAAGAACTGTGAGCCAGCGCTGTTAGGATCCGCAGCTCTTGCCATTGAAAGAGTTCCTTTTTTGTGAGGCTTTGTGTTGAACTCGGCCTTTATTTTATATCCGGGGCCGCCAATGCCATGCTTTGATTTCTCAGGGTCTTTTGTATTCGGGTCTCCTCCCTGAATCATAAAGCCGGGAATAATGCGGTGGAAGGTTGTGCCGTTGTAAAACCCTTTTTTAGCAAGCTCAATAAAATTCTTCACATGGTTTGGCGCAACATCGGGGAAAAATTTGAGCTCTATATTTCCGAATTTTGTCTCGATTATGGCCCTTGTTTCAGTTGGTTTTTTAGGAGTGAGTTCCGGCGCAGGGGCTGCCAATCTGCCGACTCTTTTCTCAGGAGCAGGCTCAGCAGTCTGAGATTCAATTGGCTTTTGTTTCGGCATTGATGCGGAAGGAGTCTTAACTTTCTTTTTTTCCTGAGACGGCGGCGACGGCGGCGTTTCTGCGGGCTTCTGTTCAGGAGCCGGAGCAACCTGCGTAGGCACAGCGGGCGCAGGAGCAGACACCTTCGGCTCCTCAGCTTTTTTGCAGCCTATTGCAAATGCCAAAATGACAGATAATGATAATATCAGAAACGTAGTCTTCTTCATTAGAACCCCCAGTAAAATTATTGCTAAAACTTTGATGACTATTATACCAAATGATTTTTCATATTTCTAACAGGTGTCTCTTTATCACGCCTTCGCGAACTATTTTTATCTTTTCCTCTCTGACATCCGCAATTGTTGACGGCAGGCCTCCGGCAGTCTTTCCTCCGTCTATTACCATATCTATCTCTTTGCCAAAATATCTTATGACTGCATCAGCGTCCTCTGCAGGAGGCATCCCTGAAGGATTGGCGCTCGTTGCCGTTATCGGGAATCCTGCTTCCCTTGCAAGATGAAGCGCAAATGATTCTCCCGGAATCCTGACCGCAACCCTGCCTGTTCTCGCAGTAAGATATGAAGACAAATCACTTTTTGCCTTTAGGAGCAGTGTCAACGGCCCCGGCCAGAATTTGTCCATAAGAGTTTCGGCAATCTCATTCACAGATGCAGCAATCATTGATAGAAGTGTCCTGTCGCCAATGATTAATGGCATTGGCTTTTCTTCAGGCCTTTTCTTTAATTCATATAGCTTCCTGAGCGACGCCTCTTTATCAAACCTTACTCCGAGGCCGTAAAACGTCTCTGTCGGATACGCAACGATACCGCCGTTGTTGAGAATTTCCACAGCCATTTCAATGACATCGCTTAGATTTTTTTCGTTAATTTTTATGAGCATGGTTGAATATTCTCTACTTTGTCATTCCCGTGCAAACGGGAATCCTTGTATTTTTTTTACAAGGAACTATATTCCGGCTTACGGCCTGCCGGAATGACAGACTCTATTTTCTGGGCAATGACATTATGCGTATGGCTTATCGGCGCTTATCCCTCATCCTCACTCTGACAGTGTTCCCATGCGCCTCAAGCCCTTCAATATCCGCAATGGTTTCCACTGTCTTAGCAATCTGCATAAAACCCTCTCTTGTAAACGATAAAAGGCTTGAGCGTTTGACAAAGTCATAAACTCCAAGAGGAGAAAAAAATCTCGAGGTGCCTCCTGTTGGAAGTGTATGATTCGGTCCTGCTGAATAATCTCCGAGAGTCTCAGGCGTCCATCTGCCAAGGAATATTGCGCCGGCATTTTTAATCTCCGGAAGGACAGCCGCAGGCCTTTTTGTCATAATCTCAAGGTGTTCAGGGGCAATATCATTTGAAAGTTTTACAGCGCCGACAATATCCTTTGTAAGGATAACAGCCCCGTAATTCTTAAGAGATTTGCTTGCAATAGCCTTTCTTTTAAGCTTTGACATCTGCCTTTCAATCTCCCCGCTGACATCCTCTGCAAGAATCTCTGAATCTGTAATCAATACCGAGGATGCAAGCTCATCATGCTCAGCCTGACTCAATAAATCCGCTGCAATAAATGCAGGGTTTGCAGAGGCATCCGCTATTATCAGAATCTCGCTCGGGCCTGCAATCATATCAATATCCACCTCTCCGAAAACCATTCTCTTTGCCATAGCCACATAGATATTGCCCGGCCCCACAATCTTATCAACTCTTTTTATTGCTTGAGTTCCGTAAGCCATGGCCCCGACTGCCTGCGCTCCGCCAATCCTGTATGCCTCTTTAATCCCCAGCATTTCTATCGCTGCCATTACATACGGATTAATCTCCCCATGCGGCGTTGGGACACAAACCGCAATTTCCTTTACACCTGCAACCTGTGCAGGTATTACGTTCATAAGGACAGTTGAGGGATATGACGCCTTACCGCCGGGCACATAAACACCAACTCTTTCTATCGGGCGTATCATCTGGCCGAGAAGGGTATGGGAAAAAGCGGGGTTAATATTTTTATTTGCAGGGAGTTTCCCGTATTCTGAATCC
>Ga0154567_102_pt2:0-7500 | contig 138376 bp, 120 predicted proteins | sample RifGroF2_FD_105710 | JGI IMG/M metagenome (GOLD analysis project Ga0154567, IMG submission 105710) | Nitrospirae bacterium GWF2_44_13
CAGAGCTTTACAGAGTCACCGGCAGGTATGCAGAGGCCGAGCCATTATTTAAAAGGTCACTTGCGATAGTTGAGAAAGCACTTGGTAAAGACCATTTTTCTGTAGCAGCAAGTCTTAACAAGCTGGCAGTGCTTTATGAATCCACAGGCAGGTATGCAGACGCCGAGCCATTGCATAAAAGGGCACTTGAGATAATGGAAAAAGCACTTGGCAGGGAACATCTTGCTACAGCAATAATCATAGACACTCTGGCAGAGCTTTACAGAGTCACAGGCAGGCATGCAGAGGCCGAGCCATTGTATAAAAGGGCACTTGAGATAAGAGAAAAGGCATATGGGAAAAAACATCCTGCTGTAGCACTAATTCTTAAAAATCTGGCCTTTCTTTATGCCGCAACAGAGAGACATCCTGAAAGCCAAAATCTTTTTAAAAGAGGTATTTCTATAGATGACTTAATGAGAGAGAATGTATTTTTGCTCTTTAATGAAAAACAGAAAATTAGCTATATGAATCAGAAGGAAGGCTCTATCCATGCCTTTATGACCCATACAGTTAAATATATGCAATCATCTTCTCAATCAATAACCGATACCTTTAACTCATGGCTCAAGTGGAAAGGCGCAGTTGCAGAGGCGCAGGGAAGATATATGGATGCGGCAATGCAATCCGGCGACCCTGAGATAAAAAAGAAGTTTGCTGAACTCACCAACATCCGCAGGGAAATAGCAAAGATGCAGTTATCAAAACCAGATGATAAGGGGAGTTTTGAAGATTACAGAAACAGGATTGCCGAACTGCAAAAGCAAAAAGAGACACTCGAAGCCGAATTAAGCAGGCTGAGCAAAGATTTTGCCCTTGAAAAGACAATCGGCAAAGCTGATGTAAAAAACATATCAGAAATATTGCCAAAGGATTCAGCATACATAGACTTTGCGAGGATTAAGTTTTATGACTTCAAGACAAACAAATGGGATAAACCAAAATACCTTGCTTTTGTCCTGATACTGCAGAAAGAGCCTGAAGTCAAACTAATCGAAATATCAGACGCCGAGGATATAGAAAAGCATATTAAGGCATACATTCAGGAGATGAACAGAATAAAGACAATAGGCCAAATTCCTGATAAAGCCGCCTTGGACAAAGCCGCCCGTGCCATATATGATATTGCGATTAAACCATTGGAGAAGTACATCGAAGGGAAGAAACAATTATTCATAAGCCCTGACGGGAACCTCAACCTCATACCATTTGAAGCGCTGGTAACGCCTGATAACAAGTACTTCATTGAGAAATACACAATCAATTACATCGCCGCAGGAAGGGACATAATCAGGTTTACCGATACAAACATAGCCAAGGGCGACGCCCTTATCATTGCAGACCCTGACTATGACATGGGATTAATGGAAAGGGATAAAATGACAAAGGAAATGAAAGTGGCGAAAACGATAAGGGGAGGATTATCAAAAGATGTCTTGAATATAAGCTTTGACAGGCTTCCTGAGACAAAACAGGAGGCAGATGCCATAGAGAAGATATTAAAAAATAAAAAGAAACTTAAGGTAAAAAACTATCAGAACACAAAGGCGATTGAAGAAATGATATTCTCCGCAGAGACGCCTAAAATACTCCATCTTGCAACTCACGGATATTTTCTTAATGACGAAGAACTCAAAGGAAGCAGTGAGACGAGAGGAGTTAAAATAAAATTGAAAGACGACTTTATGGTAAAAGCTGAGGCAATCAATATTGAAAACCCGATGCTGCGTTCCGGGATAGTGTTTTCAGGAGTAAATGCCTCGCTCAAAGCCGGAAGGGACGAAGGCATGATGAGCGCAGAAAAAATACTCGGACTGAACTTGAAAGGGACCGACCTTGTAGTGCTTTCGGCATGCGAGACTGGCGTTGGAGATGTGAAAAACGGAGAAGGGGTATTCGGGCTTAAGAGGGCATTCATACTTTCAGGCGCAAAGACATTGGTGATGAGTTTATGGAGCGTTCCAAGCGCAGAGACTACAGAGCTTATGACAGATTTTTATACACTTCTGGCAGATGGCAAACCCAAGGCTGAAGCACTGAGACAGGCAAAACTGAACATGATGATGAAGAAACAGAATCCATTTTACTGGGGCGCATTTGTAATGACAGGAAAACCGGAGTAGGAGAATTATATCTTCTAATCTTTTCGGGAACACCCTGACTGTTCCGGAATGAAATCAGCACGGCTATTGGCAAGGGGCGCAGCCGGTAGTGGAACCGAGGCCACGCCCAATCGTGGCTGAAAGAGTTTCCACGCAATCTGAAAGGCAATAAAAGTTTTGCCTGCGACACAGCCGCTCTCCTTCAGCTTCGGGGCAATCAGTTCCGCTCTGGTTTCCGCTTCGTTCATAATTTATTCTGACTTACTCCAATCTTCCAAACGCCTTTTTCAAGAAAGGCTTCTATGGTTTGGCGATTTGCTTTATTTATCAAATTAGAGTGTGATACTTTATACTTTTTCGCATATTCAGCAAGCGTCATGATCTGCGCGCCTTCCAGATACGCAAGCCTCTTGTGATAACTGTTCGTAAGCGCTTTGCCGACTATTTCCTCCATGATTTTGGCAGCGCCTTTTTCGTCAAATTCCTTAAACGCGTCGTAATACATCTTTCTATCAATGAATTTAATATTCACCGGCACAAAACCTTCCCGTATAAGCAAATAATTATTTATTACTCTTCCGATGCGGCCATTACCATCAACAAACGGGTGGGTATGTTCAAAAATAAGATGCAGCAGCGCAATACGTTTTATAATATTTTCGCGGCTGTTTGCGTTATACCCCGCAAGCATTTTTTCCAATCTTTCTACTACTTCTTTTGGGTCCGGAGCTATGTGGTTTGCGACCCTGATCCATTCACCGTCCTTGCGAAATCTTCCGGCAATATCATCCCTGATATTCGCTATCAGCATTTTGTGAAGCGAAAGAATAACCTCAAGGGTGAGTTCTTGTTCTTTGGCTTTTGTGTCAATATAAGAAACTACCCGCGCGAGGTTTTTTGCTTCAAAAATTTCTCTTTCAGTGATGTATCTATCTAAATTTATTTGCAAAAGGATTTTCTCTGTTTCTTCAAGAGTGAGAGTGCTGTTCTCGATGGCATTGGAGTTATATACTTGCTCGGCAACTTCCGCTTCACTCAATAATTTTATAAGCGATTGTTTCCCGGCAGATGCGGCATAATACTGCTCTCTCAAGCGATTGATTGTATTAAAAACATGTAATATTTTTGCCATAGTTAAATTATATACTTTTTCACTCTTTTGTCAACATAATCGTGAAGAATTGCAAAAAAAATATCTAATTTCACGGTTTTGAGCTACAACACCTTGTTAAAGACTTCTTCATCTGTCATCCCCGCAATCTTTAAGCTGGAATCCAATATCAAATATCTCCACTAAACGATGAACGTTTGACCCAAGATTATTTACTCCCGGCCCGATTATCTTGATCGCGGGCGTCAGCTTCTAAGCCGGACAGTGAGGTTCTGGCAACAAAGAAAAATCCAAGGGATATAAGAATGGTAATGCAGGCTACTGTGAATGCGAGTGATTTTCCATGCCATAACCCGACAAACCAACGGCCGAATTCATCCGCAAGCACAGCTGCCTTTCCACCAATTAGTTCCACGTCATGTACATACTTCTTGGAATTTGCAGGCGTAACCAGATAAGCATTTTCACCTGCTATTTCATAACCCAAAACGCTTGCCGAATCATTCTCTGCCGTCAAATAAATCCAAATGGAGCTGCTCAAACCAGCCAGCAGGATAATCGCGCTGATGAGGTAAAGGCGTGTTTGCAGATTCATTGTTTTCCACTTCATGTTGCAAGCCCCCCGTTACGAAAATAATTCAGCATAGAGTTTTTATTCGCTCCTTATAGTACTCCGCACCATTGTAACATGCGCCGACGGTGTTTGATTCAGGAAGAACTTTTCGGGAAACCGGAAATCCCCCGCCAAAAACTATAGACAAATCTTTGGATTGTAATATAATATTAATAGATTACTTTAAGCTTAAAAGGAGACGAAGATGATTAAAAAAATAAGTCTCATAGGCATGTTAGCTTTCATGGTTATTGCATTTTCTTTCCTAACCTTAACCGCTCAGGATATGGAATACAAGGAATATAAGGTATTGAAGGGCGATACTCTCTGGGACATCTCTTCTAAGGAGATAAAAGACCCGTTCCTCTGGCCGAAGATATGGAAGGAGAATCCCGACATTAAAAACCCCGACAGGATATCACCCAGTCAGATGATAAAAATCCCTCTCAGGCTGATTCAAAAAGAGCAGGAGGAAGAAGCCGCAACAGAAAAAGCATCTGCGATACCTGAGCAGTCAAAAATAGAACCAATGAAGGAAGAGCCTCCCAAGATCTCCGAGAAAAAAATTGAGCCTGTCAAGAAAAACTATGCCGCAGATGAAAGCCTTATTGTCTCCAGCGGCTATATCACGGATTTCATCAAGAAAAAGATGATAACGGGTGTCGGCAGAATTAGCGGCTCTCCTTCCGGCAGGTCCCTGTTTGGAGAAAGCGACTATGTATATATAAAGACAGATACACCGGCAAACACGGGCGCAAAATTTTATGTTATGCGGACAACCACCCTTATAAGACATCCGAAAACAAAACTTAAGCTGGGATATCATATTGCTGTGCCGGGAGTTCTGGAAGTTGTTGAAATGGAAAATGGCGAAACAAAGGCAAAGATCACAAAGTCTTATGGTGACATACGCGCAGGAGACATGCTTGAGCCTTTCTATGAAGTTGAACCGGTAATAGAAGAGGAATCACCAAGAAAACCTGATGTCAGCGGCTTTGTAATAGCGTCTCACTATATGAAACTCATTAGCGGCTCCTATGACATACTGTTTATAGATAAAGGCAGGAATGACGGGCTTGAACTCGGAGATATTCTAAAAACAACGACTGTGGACAAATACAACAAATCAAGAACAAGCGGGATCATTCAGGTCATTAATTTAAAACCTACAACGGCAACCGCAATTGTAAAGAGAAGCGAATCCGCAGTTAATGTAGGCGATGAGATAAGCGGCATGAAGTAAGAATTAAATTATGTTGATAACGTTTTAAGCGCTTTAAGCCTGCTTGGATGTTTGAGTTTTCTCAAAGCCTTTGCCTCTATCTGGCGGACTCTCTCTCTTGTTATTGACAGATGCCTGCCGACTTCTTCAAGCGTATGATCTCTGTCTGCCCCAATCCCGAACCTCATCCTGATAACTCTTTCTTCCTTTGGGGTAAGGGTTTTCAGTATCTGCTGCATCTGCTCGGATATTTCATTCCTTTCAGCGTCAGAGTAGGGAGACGGGCTGTTTTTATCTCCAATAAAATCTTCGAGTTCTGTATCTTCATCTCCGACAGGCGTTTGGAGAGCAATAGGATCCTGTATCGCCCTGAAGACTTCTTCAACCTTCCTCGTCGGCACTGTAAGTTTCTTGGCAATCTCCTCATTGGTGGGTTCTCTTCCAAGCTGCTGCGTAAGTTCTCTTGAGGCTTTTGTAACCCTGTTATAAAATTCCATCATGTGAACAGGCACTCTTATGGTCTTTGTCTGGTCAATAAGCGCCCTTGTTATCGCCTGTCTTATCCACCATGTAGCATATGTGCTGAACTTGAAGCCTTTTTCGTATTTAAATTTATCAACAGCCTTCATAAGGCCGATATTGCCTTCCTGTATGAGGTCAAGAAGAGGTAGTCCCCTGCCTACGTAATTTTTGGCTATGTTAACAACCAACCTGAGATTGCGCGTAATGAGCTCGTTTTTTGCTTCCAGCATAAGCGCTTTTGCCTTTGATATGCGGCTCCACATATCTTTAAATTCATCTGCCTTTATTCCTATTTCTGCTTCTATTTTTCTATAGTCCAGCTGCACATCTTTTGCGGTTGCCTCAAGCTTTTTTGTGTTTATCCCTTTCTTCTTCTTTTCACTGATTGTCTTCTTTAGTTCCCTTAACAAACTGCCCTTGGGGAGTTTGTTGTCTATTACAGCGATCTGCCTCATCAGCTCTTCCAGCCTGTTGATGGTTCTCAAGAGCAATTCGTCTGCCCTTTCCTCCTCTGAAATAGGCTCTTCTTCCTCTTCGGGCAGTATCTCGCCGTTTTTATAAATAGGCAGGGAGGATACTATTGCCTTTATTATTTCTTTGCCCTCTTCAAGTTTTTTGGCAAGCTCAGTTTCTTCGTACCGCGTAAGTATTGATATATCACCCATGGAATGAAAATAAGCCTGAACAAGGTCTTCTGTTTTTTCGTACTCTTCGACCTCTTCTTCTGCTTCCTCTTCAGGCAGGGTAACTTCTTCGTTATCTACGACCTTCACTCCCATATCGTGAAGAAGGTCCATCAGGTCTTCTAACTCATCAGGGGAAAAAAATTCGGAAGGAAGCGCTTCGTTTATTTCGTCATAGGTAAGAACTCCTCGTCTCTTACCAATTTCAAGTATCTCTTCAAATATATCTCTTTCTCTCATCTTGTCGCCATGTATAACAAGAAATTTCAGAATAGAGATTATTCCCCATTCTGAAATTTCTCTGAACTCTTTAACGTAGTCTTAAGACAATTGTACTCTTTTAAAAAAATTTGGCAAGGGGTAATTAAAACTATTTCGTTTAATAGTTCATATCCCTGACTTTGACAACAGAAAGAAATTAAAAATAAGGGTCAAGCCTCACGGCCTATTAGTACTGGTAAGCTGAATGCATTACTGCACTTACACTTCCAGCCTATCAAAGTGGTGGTCTACCACAGACCTTTAGGTGGATTACTCCACGGGAGACCTAATCTTGGGGTGGGCTTCACACTTAGATGCCTTCAGCGTTTATCCCTTCCTGACATAGCTACCCGGCATTGCCATTGGCATGACAACCGGAACACTAGAGGTCTGTCCATCCCGGTCCTCTCGTACTAAGGACAGTGCCCCTCAAGTCTCCTCCGCCCACAACAGATAGGGACCGAACTGTCTCACGACGTTCTGAACCCAACTCTCGTACCGCTTTAATCGGCGAACAGCCGAACCCTTGGGACCTACTTCAGCCCCAGGATGCGATGAGTCGACATCGAGGTGCCAAACCGCGTCGTCGATGTGAACTCTTGGACGCGATAAGCCTGTTATCCCCGGCGTACCTTTTATCCGTTGAGCGATGGCCCTTCCACTCAGAACCACCGGATCACTAAGCCCTACTTTCGTACCTGCTCGGCTTGTTTGCCTCGCAGTCAAGCCTCCTTATGCCTTTGCACTCAACGGCTGGTTTCCGTCCAGCCTGAGGAGACCTTTGGACGCCTCCGTTACTCTTTAGGAGGCGACCGCCCCAGTCAAACTACCCACCAGACAGTGTCCCTTCCCCGGATCACGGGGACAGGTTAGAGCCCCAGTAAGATAAGGGTGGTATTTCAAGGACGGCTCCGCGTGAACTAGCGCCCACGCCTCAAAGCCTCCCA